>Ga0307508_10001750_pt1 | contig 24104 bp, 35 predicted proteins | sample 9_EM_MG_FD_203089 | JGI IMG/M metagenome (GOLD analysis project Ga0307508, IMG submission 203089) | Populus trichocarpa ectomycorrhiza microbial communities from riparian zone in the Pacific Northwest, United States - 9_EM | ecosystem: Host-associated > Plants > Roots > Unclassified | place... | reverse complement strand
CGTCCTACTCGCTCTCATACTCGTCGCGTCCTACTCGCTCCCATACTCGTCACGTCTTACTCGCTCTCATACTCGCCGTGTCCTACTCGCTATCGTCCTCGCCGCGTCCTACTCGCTCTCATACTCGTCGCGTCCTACTCGCTCCCATACTCGTCACGTCTTACTCGCTCTCATACTCGCCGTGTCCTACTCGCTATCGTCCTTGCCGCGTCCTACTCGCTCTCATACTCGTCGCGTCCTACTCGCTCCCATACTCGTCATGTCTTACTCGCTCTCATACTCGCCGTGTCCTACTCGCTATCGTCCTCGTCGTGTCCTACTCGCTCTCATATTCGTCGCGTCCTACTCGCTCCCATACTCGTCACGTCTTACTCGCTCTTATACTCGCCGTGTTCTACTCGCTATCGTCCTCGCCGTGTCCTACTCGCTCTCATACTCGCCGTGTCCTACTCGCTATCGTCCACGCCGCCGGTATCCTCATTGCCATCCTCCTTATAGTCATCGTGCTCATCGTGTCATGCTCATCGCGTCGTGTTCATCGCGTCGTGCTCATCGCGTCGTGCTCATCGCGTCGGGCTCATCATGTCGTGTCGTATTTGCCAACTTTCCTTTGTTTCCGACACTCAGCAATGCTACGCGCGTCAAAAACAGCGGCGATGGACGTGACGCTGGGTGCTTGTGCCGGAAACGCGAAGTGTGGTAGTAGCATATATAGATGTACATTAGATATAGAGAATAGAACTGAACTGAGTCACTATGCCTGGAACCCGCTGCGTGTTTGTGAATGCGACGTGAGTATTTGCTGCGATGTTCCGTGCCTTGACAGCCAGCATAACCACGGTGCCATGACACGCATCGTCCGGATGCCATTTGCCCTGACACTGCTGGGTCCAGAAGGAAAATGCCCTGACACGGCTGGGTCCAGAAGGAAAATGCCCTGACACGGCTGGGTCCAGAAGGAAAATGCCCTGACACCGTGTGTCCAGAAGGAAAATGCCCTGACACCGTGCGTCCAGAAGGAAAATGCCCTGCCACGCTCTGTCTGGTAAGCAGATGCCGTGGCGAGCTGCGTCCAGGCGCATGGTGCCGTGGTGAGCTGTGTCCGAATTCACAATGCCTGTGCGTTTTGCGTTGGGAGCGATATGTACACTGCCAGGGTGCATCCCGAGTGTCCCGAGCACCTGGTGCGTCAGGACGTAGCCTGTGCGTCCGGACGCACATTTTTTTTCCTGATGTTGTTGATCAGCCACTGGATACCTTCCGGAAGCTGCATGTATACGTCCTTGTCGATTGCTGGATTCGGGAACGCAGTGATGACGTCGAGCTGATCGATTTCCCATCCTCCCTGGGCAGCACAACTCCTTAGATAACGAAGAGTAGGCAACTTACTGACCGGAGCGTATGTCTCCTCAAAGTCAACACCTTCTACCTGTTCGTATCCTTTGATAACAAGCCGAGCTTTATATCTTAAAGTACCGTCAGGGTTCGTCTTGGTCTTATATACCCACTTGCACCCTATAGGCTTGCTGTAGCTATATTCCACCGGAGTAAAAGTATGGTTCTCCAACAGAGATGCGTACTCCTGCTGCATAGCAGCCTTCCACTGACGCTGAAGAGGGCTATTCATAGCTTCTCTGTACGATTGTAGGTCGTCATCAGTCGATACCTCAGCAGCCAGGGTTGTACTGGCCCTGGCTGCCTGTCTTGACTGGCTCCTGGTCAGCATGCAAGGCTGAGAAGGAGAAGCATTTGGAGCCCCGTCGGGTACACTTTGTGGATCTAGCGCAGATGCTTCTTCCACTTACCCCATTCCCGCTGGAAGGGGTATTGTGTTTTCGCGTAGATCTAGCGCAGATGCTTCTTCCACTGACCCCATTCCCGCCGGAAGGGGTATTGTGTTTTCGGGTGGATCTAGCAAAGGCGAGCCACTGGGTGTTATTATTGGTAATGATACCCGCTGGAATGGTGACCTAGCTGCAATTGTCTGCGCATTGGTTCTACGTGAACCGCTAGCAGATTATCTTTCCTTCACAATCCGATCAGACCGATGCCGTGATGAGTCTTCACTGATTCATGATGAGTTATCACCGGAAGATTGGGATGTGCTCAAAGCTATGGTGGAGATTCTGGAGCCATTCAAAAAGTGGACAATGTTTTTGCAGCGGAAAGGAGCAGCGGCTCATCTCTCCGATGTTCATCCTGCCTACGATTAACTCCTTGGCCATCTCGAGTCTCAACGACAACGCCATGAAAGCACCTCTGCCGATACCTCATCTCACCTTATTACCTCTATCAACAATACTTTGATTGTGTTAAACAAGTAAGTCTATAATATCCCCATTGTGAACATGGCATGACTGATATTATCCTAGGTACTATGGCAAATTGGATGACTCTCCTCCCTACTTCGCAGCTGTTGCTTTTAATCCAGAGATACAGTTCGACTATTTCGAACAGGAATGGACTGAACCTCCCGATTGGGTTGAGAAGGCAAAGCACGATGTGATAAGGCTGTGGGAGTCAGACCACAAGGGCAATGAAACTCAGATACCAACAGGTGTCGCACCTGGTAGTAGGGACTTTGACTTCAGTATGTCTTTCATCCATCTTTTGAATTTTATAAAGACTGCTAATAATATTCTGTAGATGATCCTGATGCCCCAGCATGGCAGCACAAAAAGCGTGCTCGTTTAGCAAAGGAAGAGCAAGATCCAATGGAGTGGTTTCAACAGGCCCATCTCGAGGATGACGAAGAGATTATTGAATTCTGGTTTCAGGTTTCTGCCGGCAAGCTACCCTATGGTGGTGCACTTGCATGTATGGGGCTGGAGCTTAGCTCAATTCCAGCAATGTCGACAGAAGTGGAAAGGGTGTTTAGCAAGTGAGTCCATTCTCACCTAACTTGCCAGTCTCTGCTAATATCTGAAGGGGTAAACACACCATCAGTGATCAACGTGCCTGTCTGGGTGATGATAAAGTTATTGAGGCTATCGAGTGTCTCAAATCCATGTCAGAGCTTGTCTTCGATACTGGAAGTGAGATTGAACAGATGGAGAAGGTGTTACTTGACCTTCAGCATCGCGCGGGCACTTGGAGGATACCTAGAAGTACAGCACTAATATTGTTGGAATTACTTCTTGCTGCTCAGGTACCAGACACTGGGGTGGATTAGCTGAGGCCAGCATTGGGCGATGCCATGATGGCACAATGCTGTGGCAATGCTGTATTGCGAGAGGAGCTGGATTAGGAAGCGTCATGTAACAGCAGGTCATTCTGTACTTAGTTCTTTATTTTTTTTTTTCTTTCTTTCTTTCTTTTACATACTCGGACAATAGAATACAAGAGCACTCGTACTCAGACTCGCACTTGTACTCATACTCACACTCGTTCTCACTTTCATACTCATACTCGTGCAACCCAAATATACACACAACTCGTACTCATGCAACTCACATATGTACACACTTATAACGGTAGCAGGTGGACAGGCAGTTGGATATGCATCATCAAGACTCACTCGTTTCTGGTCTGCCACCCGTCCCAGATGACTTCAGCACATTTTCATGACTGTCCATCAGGTTTCTGAGACCCCTACTCGCTGCTCTCTGGGTGTATCTGCCTTGCAGGGCTTCATTTGTTCACAAAATATACTTTTCTGGTAGCCTCATACATATCACTTGTTAGACTATAGGGCCTTATAATCTATATAGTCCCAGCTCTTCCGGCTAGTCGGATTATAGGGCCCTATGATCCGTCCAGTCCCCGCTCTGCCAGCCCTAGTCCTTATAGTCCTATATTTTCTTGGATTATATTGTTTAATCTGTCTCAGTCCTTGCCTCAGATTTAACTGGACGGATTATTGGGAACCCTGGAATACGAAGGGGGAAATGGATTTCCTTTGTTGATTTTTTTTGTTCTTATGAGAAATGAGTTTCCTTGAACTATCTGCGGATATGACCATGGGGTTGAAAAAATCAGAAAATAAGGAATAAAACATTGGGATGCTATTTGGTTTTAGGCATTTTTATTTTTTGAAAATGAAGTTTGTTTTTTCCAAAAATCACAGACATACTGAGGAGGGTTGAAGACCCGAAATGCACAGGCACGTCTATGCCCTGATATATGAATCCACTTAAAGATCTGCAATCTCAAGAGACTAAGAATCTCAAAACAAAAATCCAACTTCCAAATATTGCAACTGAGAAAATTGACTTGCACTCTGGGAAAGCTGCAACTCAACCACTCCAAAAGCAAGATGAGTTCCAATAAAAGAAAGCGTGACTCTAGCGAGTCTTCAAGTAAACGTCCCCCTAAAGAGCCAAGAATTGGCGAATGGCCTATGGTGATTATACACCTTTCATGGGACCGACATCCTGAGATACCGGTACACGTACTGCTTGATTCAGGCGCACAAATCTTCACGATCACGAGGCAATAGTCAGGAAGTACAGGATACCTTGCTGGAGAAGGCAGGTCCCACTGAAGTTAAATAACTTCAAAGGTGAATCAGTGTCTGGAGCAGGATGGCAGTACACGTGGCCTTTGTACATGCGCCACCAACAGCACTATGATAAGCAAGCATTCGAGGTGTCTCCTATGGAGCCTTCATTTGATATGGTGCTTCCTACTGGTACCTTCAAGTACACCAGCCGTCAGGCTTCTTTCACAATTGCCCCACATTTGACTCCGAGTGGTGTAACATGAATTGCACCAAGGAGAAGACCAATCAACTGGACATTGAATATGATTTAGGTCTACTGGAAAATGTTGATCAAGAAACAGTGGGCTTTCTGGGTGTTGTGGGTATGAGTGATCAGGGAGTGGAACATGTGGATTGGAGGGGCATGGTACCTGAACGGTATAAGAAGTTCATTGATCTGTTTGATCTGGAAGGAACTACAGCCGAACTACCTCCGTATAGGTCATTTGATTACGACATTGACCTTAAGGAAGGAGCACAACCCCCATGGGGTCCTATCTACACGTTCTCAGAAGTAGAACTGGAAGCCCTAAAAGAATATCTGGTGGGAATACTTCGAACGGGCAAGATCAGGCCTAGCAAGTCTCCAGCGGATGCCCCAATACTGTTTGTACCAAAGCCTCATGGTCGTGGCCTTAGGCTCTGTGTGGATTATCGCGGACTTAATAAAGTCACAATAATGAACCACTACTCGTTACCCCTGATGAATGAGTTACGTGATCAAGTACAAGGTGCCAAAATCTTCACCAAGATTGACTTGAAATGGGGCTACAACTAAATCCGTATCAAAGAGGGTGATGAATGGAAAACGGCATTCTGGACAAGATATGGTCTCTATGAGTACCTTGAGATGCTGTTTGTGCTTGCAAATGCACCCGCAACATTCCAGAATATGATTAATGAGGTCTTGAGAGACTTAATTGATCAAGGGGTAGTGGCATATATGGATAACATCCTCATCTACTCACCTACAGAGGGAGAGCATGTTCACATAGTGACGAGTATATTACGGCTTTTGCAAAAGAATGGCTTAGCAGTAGCACCGGAAAAGTGTGAATGGCACACCTCAAAGGTTGAGTTCTTGGGATACATCATCTCAGCCGATGGAGTCAGTATGGCAGAGGATAAAGTGCCGACCCTGTTAGAGTGGGCTCCACCTACAAATGTAACAGCAGTGCAATCCTTCCTAGGATTTGCTAACTTCTACTGAAGGTTCATCGAGGGGTTCTCTAAGATCTGTAAGCCGTTTACGGACTTGACCAAGAAAGGCATCCGATGGCAGTCGACCGAGAAGGGACAGAATGCCTTCGATATGTTGAAATGACGGTTCACTACGGTGCCTATCTTGATGCACTTTGATCTTGCACTTCCAACAGTTATGGAGACTGATGCCAGTGACTTCGCTATTGGAGCAGTGGTATCGTAGCAAGTCGAAGGAAGACTACACCCGGTTGCTTTCCATTCACGAAAAATCGATAAAGCCAAGATTAACTATGAGATCCATGATAAAGAGATGCTCACGGTAGTATCAGCCTTTAAAGAATGGAGACAATATCTCGAGGGTGCTCGATTTCAGATAATTGTGTACACAGACCATAAGAATCTGAAATACTTCACTAGAACAAAGGTGTTAAACTGGTGTCAGGCTCGATGGGTATAAGAACTTGCAGGTTTTGACTTCAAGATTGTGTATTGACCAGGTACTAAGAATGGAAAGCCTGATGCACTATCTAGATGGTCGGAGTACCGTCCCTTGAAAGGGGGGGATAGCGCAGAAGAAAACGAGAACCAGCCAATTTATGACCTGTTAAGACCCGATCAACTTGTTATGGTTGACGGAGTCCAGGTAGTACTGTCTTCTCTCAGCATGCAAACAATTCCCAAGGTTGTATTCCACCAAAGCCTGCTGGAGAAAGTCTTCTCCTATGGACAAGACAACTCAGAATGGATGGCAGAATACGAAAAGGCTATGAGCAAAAGCCCAAGTGATCATGTGGAATATGTGGATGGGTCTCTTTACTACAAAAGACGTCTATATATTCCAGATAGCCTGGAGTTGAAGAGAACGATCGTGAGCAAGGAGCATAACACATTGGTGGCAGGACATATGGGGCAGGACAAGACTGTGGAACTTGTTTGAAGGAACTTTTTCTGGCCCCAGATGGACAGCTGGATACGAGACTATGTCGGGTCGTGTGAAGACTGCCAAAAAGACAACGTAATTCGCCACACCTGGTATGGCCTCCTGCAGCCACTAGAGGTGCCGTATGCACCATGGAACTCAATCTCAATGGACTTCATCACAGACCTACCATTGTCCAATGGACATGATAGTATCTGGGTAATTGTTCATAGGTTCACAAAGATGGCTCACTTTGTACCCCTGAAGAGTGATACAAAAAAGGAATCCAACCTAGCACGGGTTTTTTTCTTAGGGAAGTCTGGCGGCTACATGGGTTGCCTAGTACCATCGTCTCAGACAGAGATGTGCGATTCACCTCTAAGTTTTGGGAGACTATCACTGGTATCCTAAAAATAAAAAGAGGTATGTCAACTGCATTCCATCCCCAAACAGACGGCCAGACCGAGAGGGTCAATCAGTCAATTGAACCCTACCTCCATACGTTCTGCAACTATGAACAGAACAACTGGAGTGAAATGTTGCCAATGGGTGAATACGTCTACAACAACTCGGTGACTACAGCTATGGGGCTGTCGTCTTTCTACGCCAACTATGGTTTTCATCCACGAACATCATGGCCAGTAGAGATAGAGGCAATGAACCCGGCACGTAGGAACTATGCGCATTGGATGGTCAGTGTCCATATATTTTGCAAAAAGACATTAGAGCATACTCGAGAACAAATGAGTCATCACTATAACAAGAGGTCCAAGGAGGCTCCCAAAATGAAGGTCGGAGATCTTGTGATGCTCAGCAGCAAGAACCTGAGGATCCGGCGTCCATCGAAGAAACACAATCACAAGATGCAAGGTCCGTTCGAGATTGGAAAGGTTGTGTCTCTGAACGCGGTAATGCTTAAGCCGCCAAGGCATTGGAGACTCCACAACATATTTCATGTCTCGTTGCTGGAACCATATCGTGTTTCGAGCAAGTCAAGCTGTGCTCCACCTGACCCTCAGAGGGTTAGGAACGAGGCTGATGAGATGGATGTTGATGTCGATGAAGGTTAATGGGAGATTGACGAGATCATGGGGAGTTCCTATGATCAGGATGGTAATGTGAAGTACCTCACAAAGTGGGTGTGGTTTCCTGAGGAGGAAAATTGGACAGAGGAACCCTTGGAGCATTTTCTAGGCTCAGGGGAAGGGATGATAAGGGTCTTCCACAGCAAGCACCCCAACGCGGTGAAGGATCTGAGGTTTAGACTGCAAGGTTGAGTCAGTACCTTTTCCTGGTGAAGCTATAAGGGGATCCAGGTTTTTAATGGCTGACAAGACACCGAGGACATGGTGTGATATAGCAGATAATTGTGTTTTCCTTGGTTAAAGGTTTTTTGGTTTTATCTGCAAGGAGGTTTTACTTTTTTCCTACATGTTAGGTTTTTTGGTTTTTAACAAGTAGGGAATAACAGTCAGGGTTGATGAACTTTGGTCCAAGGACGAACCCTTGTGAGGGAGAGGGTAGCGTTACACCCAGCATGCTGGTGACACCCCAAGACATGCAATTAGTATGACTAGCCGGACCCAATCTGAGGATTGAGGCCGAGTGAGATTTCATGAGTGAAAGTCACAGGCTGGGACGAGCTCTGAAAGAGAGGAGTATTACCGACCCAACAGCAGCCGGGTGGTAACTCAAGGTTACCAATGGGAAAGGGGATGAGTGACAGCCTCAGGCGAGGGTCTGGTCACATCCCTGGGAGGTGTCAAGGTTATCCTCCGCGAGACTCATACTAAAAGCTACTAGTTGCTGTATACCAGCAAAAATGTTAACTTTTTCTGGGTACAATATAACTCACGAGCGGTCGTTCAGGACGCGCGAGGCGGAACGGGTCCGGTGGGTATATGAGGGGAGCCAGACCATCTGTCAGTTGTTTGAAGATTGAAGCTTAACTTGTCAAGTTACAGAGACGTACTCTTCAGTTAACTGCGATTGCTGCAGCACTTGTACCGACGTCACCAGACATTTCCTGGAAGCATCTAGACTCATAGATTGCGACCCCGAATGTACCTGAGAAGCATTTAGCAAGTGAGGGCTGCAGACAGGAGCACGAGAGTGACAATGTGTACAAGGGGGTGCAAACGAAGATTGTTTGCAAGTACCCAGATCGAAGATCTTCTGGGTCCATACCTATCAATCAGTGCCACGTCCCAATCAACCCTATCTCCCTCAAACAAGGAGAGATGCTGCTGCATAATACCGAGGTATTGCGCTTTACGAGTCAGCCTGAGGGCAGACAGCCAACGAGTCAGCATGATATTTAAAGAGTACCAGTTTCCTATGCAGAGAGGCATCAGCAACGATCAGTCGGATGTTGAGCCTTAACAATATTACATTGTTTCTGGGATCAACTCTCTAGTGATATTTCGAACGCGAATCTCTTACTGAATTTTCCCAACTGCTCCCATGCGAATCCTTTGGAACTACAAGGTCACTCCACTGCCATCATACAAGTGTTGCCCGCTCAAGGGTGATAGACTGTTGGTGGCCACCTAGGCGATTGTGCTGTTGGTGAAACACCTGAGTGTTACAGATACAGACATTCCCAGCTTCATCATGACAGAGTGAAGGCGGGCAAGTGTGGCGATATGTGCAGACTGGGATGCAGCAACATCGTATCGTTCACTGAGAGCTTCCCAGTCTGTATGCAGATCGCGATGTCCAAGGTGATTGAGAAAGGTTCGAATGCTGGCTTCAGTTGATGACCAGATCATTCCGAAGGAACGTTGCGACTGCTTGCAGAAGTCTCGAGCCTGTGCTGTTGTATTGCCGGCAGGTGCGAGTTCCATACTGAGGACAATTTCAAGGGAGTCGTCCATTGTGAGGAGGTTCGTAATGTCGTTCTTCCATGAGTGGTAGTTTCTCAGGCTGAGGATGGGTGTCAAACTATGCTTGCAGGTGTACATGGTGGAGTTGGTCATGATATTGGCACAATGTTTGTTGAGACTTAAAAAAAAAAAGAAACGAGAGTGCAGGGATGAGATGCAGGAGCAAGGTGCAAAGTGGCAGGTACAGTGGGACCAATTATCGATGGGTAGCAGATCGGCAGAGCATTCAATCCGGGCTCATAACCTGTTGGAATATATGGATCGATAAAAGGTGAAGATTGTAAACTGATTGTATTACAGCATTATACAGGCGCAAGATCTCTCTATATACAGGAAGGCCATCGAGACAAAGGACGGAAGACTGCCCCAAGCCAGTGCTTGGGGACTCGGTCATATCCGGACACCACCTCCAGTCCGTCATGTCCGGACGCCACCTTCGGTCCATCATCTCCGGATGTCACCTCCGGTCCATCATCTCCAGACGCCTATTATTCTGACAGCAACTCATCCAAGACCATGAGCTGATCATCTGGAACTCGGAGGAAGAAACAAGGATGGGGGCAGGAGCGAACCTACACTCCATCATGGACCTGACCCTAGCCTCTGCGGAGGTGAAACTCAACTGGTGCATCGCCTCCAACCATGCATTGGACTCGGACCATGAGGTTCTGCAGTGGGAGATACAGGGGAACGCTTCTCTGGAAGATGCCACCAGCACCGCCACCACGGAGTGGGATATCGGTTGCTGGGATACGGAGGGGAAAGAAGGAAAGAAAGCAGAAAAAGCGAGGGGTAAGAGAGCCCAGGCACAAGAGTGCTTCTGCAGGGGCATCCAGGGGTCGCTAATGCTCAATGACTCCAGCTCAGCAGAAGAGGTAGACACAGCGGCAGCGGTGCTCAAGGAGGCCATGGTGGGCACCCTGGACCAGCACGTACACAAGAAGAGGTGGTGCGTCTGCTCCAAGAGGTGGTGGAACCTAGAGGTTCACGACCTGAGGAAGTTGCTGGGTAGGGCATGATGGAACCGAAGGGTGGCCGGGATCAGCTGGGTCTAGGAGGCAAGACGGGACCTGAGGGAGGCCATCCAGAGGGTAAAGAGGGAGTGCTGGAACAGGTTCCTTGGAGAGGCAGAGGGCAGGGAAGTCTGGACCGCGACGGGCTACTAGCAGCCGAGGATCGACAAGACTGGGCAGGCGCTAGTACGGGAGGATGGGACAGTAGCAGAGGGGCACATTGAGCAAGAGCAAGCCATCCTGATGGCGGACTTCCCGCCAGCACCCAGTGACAGCTATAGCCTGGCAGGGGGAGGACAGGCCTTTGAGAAGGTGGACACAAGCCTGATGGGCCACCTGCTCAGCCAAGCCTCCAACACAGCAGCCTCAGGGAGCAACTGCATCCCGGCCGGCATTGTCAAGGTCTTCTGGCATTGGGACCAGACGAGGTTCATCCAACTGGTACGAGCCTGCATCTGGCTAGGGCACCACCCAGACCTCTGAAAAGTGGCTAAGGGAGTGGTGATTCCGAAATCCGGAAAACTGGACTACTCGAAGGTCAGGGCGTACTGGGTGATCTCGCTCCTGGATGTCGTTAGCAAACTGGTTGAGAGAGCCGCAGCCCACCTCATTGCGGACCACCTCGAGTGCGGAAGGGGCCTTTACAATAGCCTGTTTGGGTGCCGCAAGCGCCACTCCTACATCGACGCAGTGGCACTCCTGATAACTGGACGCAGCAGGTCTGGAGGGGAAGCAAGGTGGCAGGGGCGCTGCTTATGGACGTGAAGTCAGCGTTCAACAATGTCAGCAAGGCACACCTAGGCAGGTGGATGGAGGCACCAGGCATCGAGGCAGACCTGATCAGATGGACGTGCAGCTTCATGACAGGCCGACAGACCAAGCTGGTCCTCGATGGGAAGATAGGTGAGGGGAGCCCAGTTGATACCGGCATCCCCCAGTGATCCCCAGTAGCACTAGTGCTATTCGTCACCTACCTATTGGGGATCTTTGATGCTGTAGAGGCGGCCGTTCTGGGCATCCATGGCCTGTCCTTTGTGGACGACATCAGCTAGTGGGCGGACGGAACAGATGAAAAGGCGGTGGCAGGCAAGCTCTCAGCGGCAGCAACAGCCTCAATTGAGTGGGCAGCTGACAATGGGGTGGCTTTCGACCACGGCAAAACCTAGGCAGCCCTGTTCCGGAGAAAGAAGAAGACGTCTACTGCAGAGGTAACGGTGGGGACCAAGCGGGTCCCATTCTTGAACAAGGTTGCAACGAGGTGGCTTGGAGTATGGTTGGACTCGCAGCTCGTGCTAAAGGACTACCATGCGGCTAGACTGAAGTAGGGGTCGAAGGCAATGACGAGACTCTGGTACCTAACCGGGCAAATGGAGTTGACTCCAGCCAACTGCAGGAAGGTCATGACTGCGTGCGTCCAGTTGGTGGCTATGTTCGGGTCGGAACTGTGGTGGAAAGGAGACCAGGTCCGGGGGACCATGGGCCAGGTGGATGAGCTACAGCTACCCGTCAACCAGGAGGCCCGGACGACAACAGGCTGCTTCTGGATGACCAATCTGGAAGCTCTCTTGATGGAATCCAGCCTCAGAGCTGCAACAACCCAGCTGGAGAACAGGCAGCAGCGGTTTGGGCTACAGGTACTGAGCCTGCCACAGGGAGACCAGGTACGGGAAATCGTCAGCGCCCCAACAGAGATCGGGAGGAGGCTCACCAATGCCCTCGTCTATGCCAGAAAGGTGGAAAGCACAGTTCTGCTAGAGGAGCCTGAAACCCTCGACGTGGAGCTGCTGCAAGAGGAGGAAGTGGAGGCGAAGGCAGCGGCAGAGAAGGAGAGACCAGGGCTCATCATGTTCACGGACGGATCTCGGCTGGACGATGGAGCCGCCGGATACGCAGTGGTATGGAAGCACAGCCAATCCTGGAAGGGCATCAAAACTCACATGGGCTACAACCAGGAGGCCTACGATGCAGAGTGCACCACTCTCGCAAGGGCGCTGCAAGTGGTCTGGCGAAGACCGACCACGCCGGAGCGGGTCACGATCTTCACGGACACGTAGGCAGCTATCAGACAGATGGCCTCGGACGAACCCAGCCCCGGCCAGCAGTACGTGCTGCAGGCCAGGAAGCACATCGCTACGCTGTGGAGAGCAAAGCCAGACATCATCATCGAGATCCGATGGTATCCGGCACACAAGAGCATCGCTGGCAATGAGAAGGCCGATGAGTGGGTGAAGATCGCGGCGGAGGAGCCAGACACCCGCGGGGTGGAATGGCTGAACTACTCGGACCGGACGGAGGCGTGCCCAATGCCGCTCCCACGGTCTCTGGCGAACCTCAAGAGGAAGATCTCGGAGAAGAAATGGGTGGAGGCACGCCAATGGGCAGGGGGCTGGACCTCCAAAAAGAAGTACCGCATGCCGGACAGCCAAAAGCCTGACGGCACGGTAGCCAACAGCTCCAAGAGGCTCGCCTCTCAGTTCTACCAGCTGAAAACCGGACACTGCCTGACCGGGCAGTACCTGAACTGGACGACGAGCCAACCCACCCTGCAGTGCTGGTGGGGCCGGTACCGAACGCAGACCCGGGGCCACCTCCTCAAGGAGTGCCCCGAATGGAAGCCGCAGCAGAAGATCCTGTGGGCGAAGGTTAAGAATGAGACGGGAAGGTGGAAGGACAGGTGGAAGGCGCGCAACCTCCTGGCCAATGCTAGGTGCAGCCGGGCGGTGCTGGACTTCCTCTCCTCTACGGATGTGGGAAGGCGGGTGCCGGCGGAGGTGGAGGAGGACGCGGTGAGCGTGGTATCGGACCTGGAGGTGCGGGAGTGGCTGGAGGAGCAGGGGGCGGGGGCCGAGGAGTAGGACGCCGGGGGTGAACTTCCGCTGTTCCTACCCACGCCAGACTTCATGGCGGCGGCAGGCGAGGAGTAGGGGGACGGGGTGCGCTTCTCCTTTGTTTCTTTCCCTTCTACCTTCACCTTGCACGGCTTAAGAGGTACACCGTGGTTGGTACTTATGTAGGTAGTTAAGTATGTACTTACTTCATTATGTAGTAATTCATCAGTGATATACCCTACTTCAAACGAACTACGAATTTTTGCGTGGGGCTCATCGTGGATAGAGGCATCAACGCTAGATATTTTGGCGGTCGTGGGTGGTAAAAGCCGAAAATAGAAACATCGCTCCCCGGAAGATCATTTCACGTACAAATCCTCACGCACACACTCGGCCGTTTCCGTTCTGCTACGCTATACAACAGAGCTTTACAGGACGGCGTCGCAGCCAAAGGTCTGCTCGATGCCGGGCGACTTCCAGCCGTCGTTGCGGTAGCTGACTAACGAGGCATGGCCGGGCGCGTTCTCCTCGTACGACGCGACGGCAATCTTCTGGTCCTCGGGCGACGCGACCGGCTTGCCGTTGAGCTTGCCGGCGGACGGCTAGCCAGCCTCGGGGACGTAGCCGCCCCCTTGCTGCTGCAGACTCTCTGCCGCTTGCCGCTGCGACTTGAGGAAGGCGGGGCTCGCTGGAGGTGCGTCCGCCGGCGGTGTAGGGCTGGATGCTGACGCCGACGGAGTCCACCGCGGCGCGGGGCTTTTTATTTTGTTTAATCGTACCCGCGTTCAGTTTATGTAGACTATGCCGGGCGCACATTTTGACAGGTACCCGTCCGCTGTCTACGCGACGGCAGCACGTTGCAAGCCCCACTTTGCCCTCCACCCAGGCTTGTCCCAATCATATATCGCGCACTAAGGAAACAACAAAGGAAAGAACAAAGGAAAACGAGCCTCCCCTCCCCCCCCCCACTACTCCTCGTCCGCGGATGTCATGATGTCATGAAGGAAGGTGAGTGCAGGACGCGGCGCTGAGCTCCAGATGGCTCTTGAGGATGCCGACCATCTCGGCTGGAGATGGGGCTCGTGTAGCCGGGGCCACCCTTGAGCGTCCGGCGCGCAGTCGAGTTGGTGTCGATGAGCACCGGGGCCGTGACGTAGAAGCTGAAGATGGCCTCGTTGACGACGACCGCCTTGACCAAGACCTAGCCGTTCCACGTGGTCAGGTCCTTCGAATCCTGCGCGTAGGTTGAGATGCCGCCGGCCTCGATGAGGAGGGGAGCAGTCACCCGATGCCTTTGGCGCGACAGGCATCTCCGAAGTTCATTACTCGGTCGAGTAGATGCGCACGTTGGAGAAGCCCTTGCTGGCGATGTCGGCGATGCCACTGGCAACGTCGCCGGCACCCTTGCAGCCACCACCGCCAGAGAAGGGCGAGAAAGCAACGGCCCGGGACTCGCCACTGCCGCCGGTGGGAGCCTTGGGGTTGCCGTCTTCTTAGGAACGTAGGCGGAATTAGTCGGCTTCTTGTAGGTGGTGGTGGTGGGCTTGAGTGTGTAGGCGGGCTCCTCCTGGGCTCTTCTTTGACGGCCTCATCGTATTACATAGGGGGCGTCTCTCATTTGGCGCGCACAAAGGGGTCTCTTGGGGCGTGTAAACGGGCACCTCGAAGGCGGGCTTTCCGTAGACCGGGGTCTCCTTGCGCTCCTCGTGGGCTGGGGTGGGGTGGATGGTCTGGTACGGGCAGGTCACGACGACATCGGTCTTGGTGGTGGTCGTGGCGATCTCGGGATGGGCGTATGTACATATGTGCCAGGAGCATACTCGGTCGGGGCGCCGATTCGACGGTAGTGGTCTCGGTGGGCAGTTGTGACCTTGGTCTTGACAGGGATCGTGTAGGTGCCAGGCTAGGGGCAGGTGACGACCTCGGGGGTCGGCACGGGCTCGTATTCGGTCACTGTCACGTACACGACAGAGGTCGAGGTATGGAAGTCACGTGTGGTGGTGACATCCTCGCCGTGCACCGTTTTTTTTTTGTTTATTCATTATCTACTCGCGTGCGACCTATGGAGATCGTGGCGAGAATATGTACAGTCCGTTTCCTGTCCGCAGTCCGCGCAGTGGCGGCTCATTGCAAGCACCCCTTTTGCCCTCCGCCCAAGCCTGGCCTAACAAGATTAGGTGCGTACTAAGGAAATCACAAAGGAAAAGTAACAAAGGGAAAGCCCCTACTCCTCGTCCGCCGATGCCATGAAGGAGGATGTGGGAAGGAACAGCGGCAGTTCCTCCCCGGCACCCAACCTTCCTGCAGCACCCGTCTCCGCCTCCCGTCCCTCTTCCCGCTCTCGGCGCTCCCGGAGCTCCCACTCCGACACCTCACTCCCGGCGTCGCCTTCTTTCTCCAGCCGCGGCACCAGCCTCCCCACGTCCGTAGAGGAGAGAAGTCCAGCACGCCTGCCCACATCTCCCGGGCGACGGGGGTGGTGGCCGACCGCAGACTTACTGCAGAAGGCGCAAGATAGCGGGTTGCTTTTGAAAGTGGTTAGCGCCACTCAGGACTTTCTTGGCGCCTCCGAGCGTGTACTTCGTTCAATACACAGTCAGTAACTAGAAAACTATGTAGCAGATTAACGCGCCGGTGAATACTCACGATCCTGTCGACAGAGGCGCGGAAGGAGGCAGGGAGGGGGAAGAGCCGTTTTACGCTCCGGGACTTCCTCGCCGACGGGAGGTGCAGCCAGGCGGTACTTACTAGACTTCCTCTCCACCACGTAGGTGAGAAGGCTGGTCCCGGCTGTGGACGCGGGGGGCGAGGCGTCGGAATGGGAGCGGAAAAGCGCTGGGAGCGGGAAGAGGAGCGGAGGGTGGAGGCCGAGGGGTGGGTCCGAGGGTGAGGAACAACCGCTGTTTCTCCCACGCCCTCGTTCATGGCCTCCGCAAAAGATGAGGAGGGGCCAGCCACGGTTTCCTTTCTTATTTCTCTCGTCTTTCCTTTGTGATTCCCTTGCTGCGGCTCTATTCTCTCAGAACAGGCCTGGGCGGGCCAAAGGGGAGCCTGCAACGTGCCGCCATCGCGCGGACAGAGACGGGGAGCCTTCAAAATGTGCGCCGCCATAGTCTGTACGCAGGCTGAATGCGAGTATGATTAAGCAAAAAAAAAAAGTTGGGTAGTTACCTATCTACCGAGAAGTTTGGGTCTTCTCCAGCACGACAGAGTCGTGTAGCGCACAGTTTTAACGCCCCTTGCGACGGAGCGAGTTTACGTTTAGGGCTTACATATCGTGCCCATCACCCGCTAGATACATGTATCTGAAACTTCGCACAAACGGAAGCAAGTAATAGAATGTGCATAAGGTTGTACTCGAAGAATACTTAAGTTGCATAGGAATTATTTCTTCGTTTTATTTATTACTCGGATACAGCCTCTATAGACTATGACAAGATACACACAACATTACCCCTCTACTGTCCGCGAGCGGCCCGTTGTGGCTTCCGCTGCACTCTCCGCCCTGGCTTGTCCCGACGAGATTATAGGCGCACCATGGAAGGAACATAGGAAGTGCTGTAGAGGCAAAAAGGAAATCACGCTCCTTATCTAGGCCTCCGCCACCTCTGCCCCCACCTCCATGTCCCTCGCCTTCCTCCCTCTCGCGCAGCTCCCATTCCGATTCGTCGCACCGGGCGTCCTCTTCGTGCTCACGAGTCTGGCACCTGTACTGGAACCACCCACATCTTGCGTTGCTGCGGCTTTTTGTCCATTCCAAAGTTACTTCCCAGTCAGAACACGCCCATCTTGAGCTGGTAGAACCGCGAGTCAGTTCGCTTCTCGCTGCCAGACACCGTTTTGTTAGGGCATTGCTCTCGCGGCATCCTGTATTTCTTCGCAACGATACGCCCTGTAGCCCATTGGGCGGGAATACGTCCATATCTTCACAAGATTTACCGCCGAGTTGCATCTGATAGGACGGTTGCGATTAATACTGCATCGTAGAAGAGAAGTGATGCTCCTGGGCGGAGAGCGCAACCATGGCGGCAGCGAGCAGCCGGCCCAGCGACTCATGCCCGTTCCACACCGCTAAGTGCAGCGGCGTCGACCCGTCGACGTCGGCGACCGAGATATCGGCGCCTCGACCCAAGAGCAACACTACCAGCGCCTCATGCCCGTTCCGCGCCGCCACGTGCAGCGGCGTCCACCCAGAGCCGTTGGCGGCCGAGACGTCGGCGCCTCGATCCATGAGCAACTGGGCCAGCACCGTGCGCCCGTTCCGGGCCGCCACGTGGAGCGGCGTCCAACCGCCGGCAGCGGCAGCCGTGATGTCAGCGCCTAGATGCACAAGCATCCAGGCCAGCGCCTGGTGCCCGTGCTGTGTTGCGATATGCAGCGGTGTCCTTCCGTAGCGCTCGGGCGTCGAGGCGTCAGCACCTCGATCCAGGAGCAGCCGCGCCACCGCCTCGTGCCCACTCGCGGCCGCAGCATGCAGCGGTGTCCACCCTTCGGAGTCGGCCGTCGAGGCGTCGCCGCCTCGATCCAGGAGCAGCCGCGCCACCGCCTCGTGCCCTCTCTCAACCGCGACACGCAGCGGTGTCCACCCTCTGGAGTTAGCCGTCGAGACGTCGGCGCCTCGATCCAGGAGCAGCCGCGCCACAGCCTCGTGCCCTCTCGCAGCCGCGACACGCAGCGGTGTCCACCCTCTGGAGTTGGCCGTCGAGACGTCGGCGCCTCGATCCAGGAGCAGCCGCGCCACCGCCTCTTGCCCTCTCTCGACCGCGACACGCAGCGGTGTCCACCCTCTGGAGTTAGCCGTCGAGACGTCGGCGCCTCGATCCAGGAGCAGCCGCGCCACAGGCTCGTGCCCGCTCGCGGCCGCAGCATGCAGCGGTGTCCACCCTTCGGAGTCGGCCGTCGAGACGTCGGCGCCTCGATCCAGGAGCAACCGCGCCACCGCCTCTTGCCCTCTCTCGACCGCGACACGCAGCGGCGTCCACCCTCTCGAGTTGGCCGTCGAGACGTCGGCGCCTCGATCAAGGAGCAGCCGCGCCAACGCCTCGTGCCCTCTCTCGACCGCGACACGCAGCGGTGTCCACCCTCTGGAGTTGGCCGTCGAGACGCCGGCGCCTCGATCCAGGAGCAGCCGCACCACCGCCTCGTTCCCTCTCTCGACCGCAGCGTGCAGCGGTGTCCACCCTTCGGAGTCGGCCGTCGAGGCGTCGGCGCCTCGATCCAGGAGCAGCCGCGCCACAGCCTCGTGCCCTCTCTCGACCGCGACACGTAGCGGTGTCCACCCTCTGCAGTTGGCCGTCGAGACGTCGGCGTATCGATCCAGGAGCAGCCGCACCACCACCTCGTGCCCGAACGTGGCCGCAGCGTGCAGCGGTGTCCACCCTTCGGAGTCGGCCGTCGAGGCGTCGGCGCCTCGATCCAGGAGCAGCCGCGCCACCGCCTCGTGCCCTCTCTCTACCGCAACACGCAGCGGTGTCCACCCTCTGGAGTTGGCCGTCGAGACATCGGCGCCTCGATCCAGGAGCAGCCGCACCACCGCCTCGTGCCCGAACGTGGCCGCAGCGTGCAGCGGTGTCCACCCTTCGGAGTCGGCCGTCGAGGCGTTGGCGCCTCGATCCAGGAGCAGCCGCGCCACCGCCTCGTGCCCTCTCTCGACCGCGATACGCAGCGGTGTCCACCCTCTGGAGTTGGCCGTCGAGACGTCGGCACCTCGATCCAGGAGCAGCCGCGCCACCGCCTCTTGCCCTCTCTCGACCGCGATACGCAGCGGTGTCCACCCTCTGGAGTTGGCCGTCGAGACGTCGGCGCCTCGATCCAGGAGCAGCCGCACCACCGCCTCGTGCCCTCTCTCGACCGCAACACGTAGCGGTGTCCACCCTCTGGAGTTGGCCGTCGAGACGTCGGCGCCTCGAGCCAGGAGCAGCCGCGCCACCGCCTCGTGCCCGAACGTGGCCGCAGCGTGCAGCGGTGTCCACCCTTCGGAGTCGGCCGTCGAGGCGTCGGCGCCTCGATCCAGGAGCAGCCGCGCCACCGCGTCGTACCCTCTCTCGGCCGCGACACACAGCGGTGTCCACCCTCTGGAGTTGGCCGTCGAGACGTCGGCGCCTCGATCCAGGAGCAGCCGCGCCACCGCCTCGTGCCCGAACGTGGCCGCAGCGTGCAGCGGTGTCCACCCTTCGGAGTTGGCCGTCGAGACGTCGGCGCCTCGATCCAGGAGCAGCCGCGCCACCGCCTCGTGCCCGAACGTGGCCGCAGCGTGCAGCGGTGTCCACCCTTCGGAGTTGGCCGTCGAGGCGTCGGCGCCTCGATCCAGGAGCAGCCGCGCCACCGCGTCGTACCCTCTCTCGGCCGCGACACCCAGCGGTGTCCACCCTCTGGAGTTGGCCGTCGAGACGTCGGCGCCTCGATCCAGGAGCAGCCGCGCCACCGCCTCGTGCCCGAACGAGGCCGCAGCGTGCAGCGGTGTCCACCCTTCGGAGTTGGCCGTCGAGACGTCGGCGCCTCGATCCAGGAGCAGCCGCGCCACCGCCTCGTGCCCGAACGTGGCCGCAGCGTGCAGCGGTGTCCACCCTTCGGAGTTGGCCGTCGAGGCGTCGGCGCCTCGATCCAGGAGCAGCCGCGCCACCGCCTCTTGCCCTCTCTCGACCGCGACACGCAGCGGCGTCCACCCTCTGGAGTTGGCCGTCGAGACGTCGGCGCCTCGATCCAGGAGCAGCCGCACCACCGCCTTGTGCCCGAACGTGGCCGCAGCGTGCAGCGGTGTCCACCCTTCGGAGTCGGCCGTAGAGGCGTCGGCTCCTCGATCCAGGAGCAGCCACGCCACCGCCTCGTTCCCGCTCTCGGCCGCAGCGTGCAGCGGTGTCCGCCCTTCAGAGTCGACCGTCGAGACGTCGGCGCCGCGATCCAGGAGCAGCCGCACCACCGCCTCATGCCCTCTCTCGACCGCGACACGCAGCGGTGTCCACCCTCTGGAGTTAGCCGTCGAGACGCCGGCGCCGCGATCCAGGAGCAGCCGCACCACCGCCATGTTCACGCTCTCGGCCGCAGCGTGCAGCGGTGTCCGCCCTTCGGAGTCGACCGTCGAGACGTCGGCGCTTCGGTCCAGGAGCAGCCGCGCCACCGCCTCGTTCCCGCTCTCGGCCGCAGCGTGCAGCGGTGTCCGCCCTTCGGAGTCGTCCGTCGAGGCGTCGGCACTTCGCTCCAGGAGCAGCCGCACCACCGCCTCCTTCCCGCTCTCGGCCGCAGCGTGCAGCGGTGTTGACCCTACGGAGTTGGCCGTCGAAGCGTCGGCGCCCGCATCTAGCAGATGCCGAGAAATTTCCAGGTCTCCAAACGTTGACGCGTAGAATAGCAATCGGTTTGCACGGTCCCTCTGTACAGTCTCGGAAATGAATGTGGTGGGGAACTTCAATTTTATATTTGCCGTCCATCCAGATTGGGATTTGGATATGCTGGCAAGCTTCCGCTGTAATCCGAACACGCACACGGTTGAAAAACGATTTCTTTCCTCTTTCTGCAGCGCTTTTGATCTAAGCCAAAAGGTGCCTCGAGGATACCACGTTCGAACACACTTGTGATGATAGTCGATCCAGCGCTGGAATGTATCTTCGGATAGGAAATTTTCCCAATGTGCATTCAAGATTTGACAGCAATCTTCGCAACGATTCAAGTGCCATGGCCAAAATACTGCCGAGTACAGTAAGAGGTGACGATCGCGATAATGTCCTTCCTCCGTTGTAAGGGTTATGTCATAGTCTGTCCAAGACTTTGAAGAGGAAACCAGAGAAAGGCAGACTCTGGTGATTTCGGTATGAGAATCGACCTTGAGTAGATGGGTCTCCAAGTATTCTTCCACCGAAAGGTGTGCAAACCGGAAAACGTTCAGGCGTTCGTCCAAAATGAGGAGGTTTTGGCAGGCTTTCAACAAATCCGTCGCACTTAGAGCCGTGGGTTTGTGGGAGAATTCCCCCGAGCTGTCGACTTCGGCTGTGACCGCATCAAGCAACGTTTCCGATCGCAACGGTTCGTAAGAGCACTGGACCCACCGGAAGGCGTTGAGTGCTAGTTGAGAACCACGGCGACCCTGCTTCCGAATGCTGTTGTATATTTCACCGTACGCGTCTGTTAGGGTTTCCGGAAGGATCTTCAGGCTGTCCCTTACATCCTCTGGATGGACCAAGTCGCAGAGCAAGGTAATCTGAAGTGCAGCAAGTTGAAACCTTCATCCAGTCGTTAGTAGTGGCACGTAATTATCAGTGGTTCAGGCGGACTTACATTCCCTTGGATCGCTCACAAAGAACTTGGCATATTTCGTCTTGGAGCGCATTTGGGACATTGCCATGAAGCAGCCGCTTCTGTTCGATCATCTCCTGTACCTTCTCCTTCACAAACTGGTTGATGTCATCGACATTGTCATCGGGTTCCAACTCAATCCTTGGGAACATCTCGAACTGCATGAGGATATCGGTGTCCATTCGCGTAGTCGCGAATATCTTGACCCGAGTATCTGGACTTTCCACGACGTGCCTGAGTGCTTCCAGTAATTCGAACCGCATCTTGTGATCGACTTCATCTAAGGCGTCAATACAAATCGTCGTCTGAGGATATTCGGCCATGAGTTTGACAAGGAGATCCTGGCATTCTCTCAGGGTCAATCGCGACGAGAGTTGCCCCTCCTTTTCCCGGTCCTCGTAAATATCGAGGACCACCGAGAGGAGCTTGTCTTCAGCTGGAGTCTTCGCAAGCTGCTGAATAAGCGTGCGCAGAATGCTCTCCGGATCTCGGCGACTTTCCTCGGCTCGATTGCAGTAGAAGTACACCAATTTGGATTCGGCTGTAGGATTGGAAAGGAACCAGTCAATGACCTGTGATGCCGTGTATGTTTTGCCGGCTCCAGCTAGACAAACTGATCAGAAGAGCGGTACCTCCGGTTGAGGATTTCGGAGACTTACGGATTCCCCGCAACAGCAACAGCATCGAGTCTGTTGATGCTCTCCAAGCTCGGTACTCCTCCTTCTTCAAGATCCACTCTCCTGTGCCTTCTAGACGGTCATCACTGATACGCTTGTGGTGATTCGTGTACGGGACCGTGGATATCCATTCCAGGATCTCGGTTCGCTCTAGTTCCTGAGTCAGTCTGCGACTCTGCGTCGGGAAATATCGGGAGGCTAAGCATATTTCCGAGATGGAGAGGTGTCGCTTACTCTTGGGTCTACCGGCGAGCTCTCGTTAGCCAACTGTAAGATCCTGTCTTCGCCGGATTTCAGGTACTTACCCGCCAGAGACGAAGTTGATTGCGCCATTAAACACCCCTCCTTGGAACACGTTATGCATGGAAGCATGGTAGTTCTGTTGGTTCTCTGCGCTCTCCCTATTCCCCATGCTGGACTGGTGGAAGTGATGAGGTGACCGTTGAGTGTTATCGGGTTGCTCTCTGGTTGCAGCTGCCGCTGGGTTGATGAAACGGAGTTCGATAGGGATTTTCGTCCGACTGAAAGATGCTTGGAGTAGATGCAGATCGTCTGGCGGTATTGCTGGAAAAGAGTGCGCTTGCCCTATAGTTGTCCGGTTCTTGCGTAGGGTGAGTGGTAACGGAGGGCATGGTGTGTATGCATTCCCCAGCCACCCCGCTTTCTCCTCACTCGCACCGCTTCAACCTCCCCCTTCTACTTACACCTGGTCGTGAGAAATGTGTGCTGCCTCGCTGCCCCCATTGGTTGGTAGAGCGAAGTTGTGTGTGCAGGTGCATCAACCCTGCAGCTGCGGCATACGCATCCCGCCAATAAAAAAGTACAACGGAGCCGCACCCACCAGTGGCCACAGCGTATCTACGCCAGCTGCGCTCAACGAGTCCAGCACATCCATTCTACATACCTACACCTCGCGGTGCTTACGGCTAAACCGTGGACGCCGCAGCAGCAGCCTGCACTGGCGTGCGTTACCCGGTCGACAATATCCGTTGCGGTCGCGCAGTTTCCGTGATGCTGTGGGCTGCGCGACTGCATTTCCTCGTCCTGAGTAGGACTATCATTATTATTTCAGTCTGGCCAATGTGAGAGCCGCATAGCCAGACTCGCGGACGGATATCTATGGGCTGGTGTTGTTCGCGTTCGCCGCAGTCATAACAAGCATAGACGTGAAATACAATTGATGCCCCCCCTGCCTATCCTGGGGGTCAACAGCCGCCGCCGCCGAGGCCGGCCCAACAAAGAGCGGACGAGAAAGGTGAGATGAGCGCTTGTTCTCCACAACGCGGGGCGAGACGGACGGGGACATAACGCCGAGGACGGGGTCGCGGGCCAAGGGGAGGGCGAGGAACTCGGAGACGAGAACGGCGTGGAGGATGAAGAGGAGCAGGTGGTGGGGGCGGAAAGTCTTTTCCCCGGGTCGCTTCATTCTTTCCCTCTTTTTCCCTTTTCCTTGCGATGTTGTGGGGGAAAGAGGGGGAGTCGCCGCGGGCCGCCGACGGACTGTGAGAGGTCGCGGCGGCCAGCAAACGGGTAAGGTCTACATAATATCGCCATGATCCGACAGGGTCGCCTGCTATCGGTGAATCGTCGCCATTGGGGCAGCAACACACGGGTTTTTTTTTTTTTTTTTTTTTTGTTTATTCATTACTCGTATGCGACCTAGGTAGATCATGACGAGGGGCATGGCCCATATATACAGTCCGTTTCCCCGCCGCAGTCCGCGTGTAGCGGCACGGTGCAGGCTCCCATTGCCCTCCGCCCAGGCCTGTCCCGCGAAGTCGTGATAGCGCACCAAGAAAATCACAAAGGA
>Ga0307508_10001749_pt1 | contig 24113 bp, 22 predicted proteins | sample 9_EM_MG_FD_203089 | JGI IMG/M metagenome (GOLD analysis project Ga0307508, IMG submission 203089) | Populus trichocarpa ectomycorrhiza microbial communities from riparian zone in the Pacific Northwest, United States - 9_EM | ecosystem: Host-associated > Plants > Roots > Unclassified | place... | reverse complement strand
TGTCTGGGGGGCGCGGGGGGGCGCGCCCCCCCCCACCCCATTTAACAAAAACCGAGATACATCAGTACCGATGTGCACGGACTGACCAAAACAGTGTCCTCTCAAATTGGCAATGATTTAAATAATATAATATGTATAAAAATATAATAAAAATAAAAATTAACAAAAATACACCGTATCTGGAGTATAAAAAACCCAATATAAAACTGAAAGATACAAAAAAAAAATAAAAAAAATCAAATTAAACTAGGTTGACACACAAACTCCTTTGCAATAAATATAAGATTGGGATAACATCACAAAAAACAAATAACTAGAAAAGGACCACTTGAAAGAAAATGAAAAAAAAGCACAAAGATTAATTTTTAATACATTTGAATGATGAAATTAAAATAAATAGATTTAAAAATAAAAAAAAAACTAAAATCAACTCTTGTTAACCTTTAAAACCAGTGATTCTAGTCATGAAGCCTAAACCTATAGAAGTCAAAGCGAAAAAAATAACAATGCAAAACTTTAAGAAAAAAGTTTTAAAAAAAATCAGCTTAAAAAAAATTAAGAAAACCCGAGCAAACCTCCTAAGCTTTGTCAAATCTCTAAAACCCGTAACCCATGAAATCCTGGACCCGAGCTTGATCAAGAAGTTTAATTCCTAACCAATTTAATTTTGAAGAATAAAATCGTGAAAAGAAAATATCAAATTTAAAAACCTACTAAAGCAAAAAAGATAGCAATAAAAAGAATGAGGATCAAATTTGATATAAAAAACTCATAGAGGATGAAATTGTAAAAAAAACCTAAAAAATGATCCAAAATAAAACAAATAACTATATAAAAAAATTGGGACCGAACCTGAAAGAACAAAAATTAAAAAATGATGAAATTAAAAAATATTTATAATTTTATGACGTAAGCGATTTTAAATTTTGTTTTTTTTTAATATGACCTGCGACATAGACGCAACAAAGAAAAAAAAAAGGTTGATATATGGACAGACCAAAAGGATGGGAAAAGAGCAAGAATACACGGTTAAAAAAATCACGTGGAAAAAAGATTAAAAAAAAAACAAAGTCTAATCACCAATGATATAAATGTTGAATGATAATTTTTTTTTTAAAAAAAAACATCAGCTTTAAAAAAAAACCTAGAAAACTTGAGCGAACCTTCTAAACCTGGGCAAAGATCTCAAACTCGTAACCCATTAAATTCTAGACCAAAACTGAATCAAAAGGCTCAATTTCTAATCATTTTAACGTGGATTAACCAAAGTAAATCCAACAAAAAAGCAACGATTAAAAAAACCCAAGAAAACTCGGGGTATTTTTGAAATCAGTGGAAGATCCTAAAGAAAACAAACAAATAAAAATAATTTAAATAGATTATCTCAAATAAAACAAATAGCAATCAAAAGAATGAGAAGTAAATTTGAAAGAAAAATGAAATAAAAGGGGATGAAATAGAAAAACAATTATAACCTTACAAATTGTTAAAAAAATTCAAACATTAAAAGAAGAGGTCGGGCATAAAAATATAAATTAAAAAATTAGAAAGAAAAAAAACCCAACAAAGAACGATAAATAAAAAGACCTTAGATAATTGCGTCATTTTCAAGACCAACAAAAAATTCCACAGAAAGCAATATAAAAAAAGAGAAACTCGGCCTTCAATTAAATAGACACTGAAGGATGAAATGGGAAAAGAAAGTAGCTTAAACAAACAAAAAAAAAACCCGAGAAACCTAATCAGATCTTAAAAATCCACAAGCCGTGAAACCCTGGATCTAAGTGAAATCAAGAAGTTTATTATGAAATAATTTTAAAATATCAATTTTTAAAACTTGTCAAAGAAAAATAATTATCAATGAAAAGAATAGAGATTAAATTTGATCGGAAAAAAATAACAAAAGGAGGTCAAAATCATAAAATAATTTCTAAAAATAATTTCGAACAAAAAACAACAATAAAAAGAATGATTATAAAATTTGAAAGATTAAAAAAACAAGAAGGATGAAATTGAAAAGGCATATCAATTTTATAAATGATTCAAGATAAAAAAATCATAATGAAAAAAGAAACAAATATGAAGATTCAACAAATTAAATGGTAGTTCTTGAATTTTTAAGAGGTTGACGTGAAAATCTAGACGACAGAGAGAAAGAAAGAGAAGAAGAGGCGAAAAAATGAATGCAGGTACCAAACAACCGTGAATCTTGGAACACGCACCGCTTCACAAGATCAGGAACGCCTAGACCTTATTTCAAATGTTGTCTTGAAAGATTGTGTTTAGTTATCGGAAAACCATAAACCCACCACCCGAACAACGTAGAAGATTCTCCACATAGTAGTGAGTGTCACACATGTATCATCAGTTTTTTTATATTTTATACATATCAAATACAAGAACTTCCTCAAGCAATCATCAAATTTACAGTATAATCAATATAAAATAATAAAAAAGTTGATTTTATCTCTAAAGGAATCAAAATACTTACACTATTTAAGAAAAATAAAAAGAGCAAAACATCCATGAATAATATGCATTATATTTTTCATTCAAAGATTAAATTTGCATGCATAAAAAGCGAAATGATGAATTCAACCCTACATTATTTGTAAAAAATAATTGTTCATTAAAAAATAAATTGTAAATGAGAGTCGGAATTAGGGTTCACGCACGCACCGTGGATCACAAACGTCCAAAAGGGTCAGAATATGCACACACACATATATATATATATAACACTCCAATGATGATAGTCATGACAATATATTTTTGATTTGATGTTGTTGAAAGGTCCAGATGGGAGGAAAATTCAAAGTACTATCTAAGTAAGATAAATATTAATGTTTAGTTTTTTTTCTCCACAATTTAATTTTAACCTCTGCTGATTTTCTTGTCATTGCCCTTGTTTATAACCGGAACCCTATATATGACTCCTCGATCGCTGGCTAGTTCCTAGCATGCATTTACTCATGTAGTTAATTTCTTCATATATATATATATATATATATATATTTTGAAGGGTTTATTTTATATTTATTGGTTTAATTTAATACTGTTTTTCAACTAAAAATTAATATCTTGGGGGGATCACACCTTTCTCATCCAAAAATTAATTTAATGTTACTTGTGATATATTGTTTTGTTTGTATTTTCATAATGCTTTTAATGAGAAAAGACAAGACATCATGGACGAAAACAGTAGAATAACAAATCGTGAAGCTAGCTTGCAATAAAACTGTACAAGGCGATTGGTCCACACAAGTCATGGTCTCAGCTCCGTGGACAAGATGATCTAATTAATGCTCACGCCATAGCATATCACGCCATGCAATTGATTTTAGAAGTTTAATATATAACGATTATTTTTAAAATTTTATTTTTAATATTAGTATATCAAAATTAATAAATTGAAAATATTAAAAAATAATAATGAAGTAAATAAAAAAATATTTTTAAAATACAGAAACAAACATTACAATTACTTGCCACAATTAATTACAAGGTTATGGAGTCATACGAGGATAACTATCTAGATGGAGACGGGAGACGTATAAAAATAAATTGAGGAAAAGAAAGTAGAAGATAGGGAAAAGTGAGAAGTGGCCTAGCTTGTAGGACTACCTGCACACAAGAACACACACAGCATATACACATTAAATTTAAAAAAAAACACAAGTAACAAAAAAGAAAGAGAGTCTAACCTGTACCACTCATGAACAGCAATGAAATGGGCCATCCCCCATGTTATCATCCTCTTTTATGGGTCTGTTTACATACACGTAAATATAAATTTATAGTGTGATTTGAATTCACATGCTATATATATATATATATAACTTGTTTTCTTCTTGTTGCTATTATAGATAGTATGCGTTTTGAATCCATATATATAATGAAGAAATGCATGTTAAATCCATGCTGTGGCCTTGCGGGAGGTGAGCTAGTTATACGCAGAAGCAGAACAAAATGGAGCCTGGGATGGTGGGGGTGGGGGGAGGTGGGGAACTGGGCAACGCAGAGGCACTGCTCGTATTTTTGTCATCTGAGAAGTAGACAGAGGCAATAATAGCTGGATTTTGTTTCTTCAGTTTGAAGCAGGCCCCCCCTCACGCCCCATCCAAGGCCTTCTTCTGTGGATACTTCTCTGATACTGCTGCCCATAATCATCATTCTTCACTGCCTCCTTTGTCCACAACTGCAGAATGCAGATAAATGTGTGGGCGCGTGTTAACTCCTCTCTCTTCATCTGTGACTGTGTGTTGCAATTATTTCATACTGCGAGGGGCAACTTGACAGTACAAGCGAAACCAGCAATATATTAATTACAACTTTACAAGTACAAATCCACGATATGATAAATTAAAAAATCATTGATTCCATATATAAATACGTGCACTTATGTAAGATCTAATGACATACGTACATTACATCATGAACAGAGCAGATGAAGGAATTACTAATTACCAGAGTGCTGTCAAAATACATACAAAAGTGATGCGTTTGAAGCACCAAAGGAGAGTATAGAACGAAAAAGGAACGATTGCTGGTATATTTTACCACAGCACTGTGCACATTGATAGTTACATGCATTAGCAAGCAATAGTTTTCGACAACAACAACACCTTAGGGTACATGAAAAAAAGAAGCATTTCCCTTTAAATGGTGAGAGGGATCCTCCTCATGAATCCAACTTGCAGAATATTTTAGAGGATGGAAAGGGATGAGGAGTGCTGCACCCCCGATATTTTCCTGTCAAAAGATGTGAATTACCAAGGAAAAAAAAGGGGGGAAATGTGGATAACATACATTGCCATTGTCGGGCATATAACGGAGAGATAATGAAATAAAAAGGTGCAAAGTACAGCCCTTATCGATGAACCCATCAACCACGTGACATCTTCTTCTGAAAAGGAAAGGTAAAATTCTGCGGCATCTGTAATTTTTTGTATCTAATTAAATTAAGGGGAAGGTTGTTAGAAACTAAAATGAAAAAGATTACACCACCGAATATTAATTATTCCACACTTGAATTGATTATGAAATATTGATGATAAGAAAGGTGGAATATGTTCATATATATATATATATATATATATATATAGAGAGAGAGAGAGAGAGAGAGAGAGAGAGAGAGAGTTCTACATAAGGACTTGAATTAAGATATATACATCTATAGAGTGTGCGTGCTTTGGACAAAACTTAGAGGGTATTACGCTAATTTTTCCATTTTAGGCAGCCTAGGGTGTTACCTTATATGGAAGGCAACAGCAAGAAAGTTAAGCAAGATCCTCTCTCTCTCTCTCTCTCCCCTCCACGCTTCGAAAACAACCGACAGATTAAACCTTTTTTCTTCCTCTCTCTCTCTCTCTCTCTCTATCTCTCCTTTTCCTCTCAACTTGACAATGTGGAGAGCTTAAATAATTTCAAAGTATGTAGTACTCTATTCTACCATGTTATTAATAATACATCATGGAGAAGAAAAAAGAAAAATAGAAAAAGGAGATGAAAGATAAGAAAAGAAAGTTGGTTCTACAGTACAAGTGGGAAATCAATGGGAAGTCTAATAAATAAAATTCACATAAGCTGCTGAAGAGTGGGGCAAAAATGAGGAATTCAAGTGTGGAAGTCTAATTAATGCACGGTTTGTGTTGTGGATATCAGTGGGTCCGTTTCGAGTGAAGCTGACTTCACAAGATCATCATTAATGCACAATATGTCTTCAAGATTAGCCTTGTTACTGTTAGCTTCCTTAGTGGTCATAACTTCTAGCTTGGATGATGATATTGGTAATATTGGAGTAGTACACGCTCCAGATGTTTGTGTGAGCAATCTTGCTCTCTCTACTTGAACCATCCAGTCTGTTGTGCATAGAGCATACAGCATCAACAAGGCACAAGAAGCTTGAGCTGCAAGCAATCCGAGCCAGAGTCCTGCAAACCCCATTTTAGCCACAAACCCCAGAAACATTGCAACTGGCATACCCACCAAGTAAAATGAACCTAAATTGATATTTGCTCCAATGGTAGGCCTAGCACTCCCTCTTAAAACCCCACAACCAGTTGTCTGGGGGCAATTTCCAAGCTCGCAAAGCCCAGCAATTGGCAATGCTATTGATGTTAGCTCTAGGATTTCAGCATCATTAGTGAAAAATCTGCCCCATTGATGCCTCATCAATGTTGTGAATAGCATGGCCATAAGGCCCAAAGCGACCGCACATACGAGGGAAACAATCATGGAAATGCGGGCTTTTGCCGGGCGGTTGGCCCCTAGCTCATTTCCAACTCTTGTTGAGACTCCAAGGCTTAGAGATGATGGAAAAACATAGACTAACGACGTTGTCTGGATAAGAATTCCCATTGACGCTACTGTCGCTTTTGGGTTAATAAGTAGTCCGCATAGCATTATCATGAACTCATACCACCACCACTCAAGGCAAACAGAAACACAAGTGGGCACAGCAAGAGTTAGCAAAGATGACCATCCTCTAAGGCAATCCATGCTCGGAGAAACCCATGAATCTTTATATACACCAGAGAAGTAAATGAAAGAAGCGAGTGAGAGAAAGAGATTGAGATTGGTCCAAACCATGGCTATCGCCACTCCTGCAATTCCCATTTTGAAATGGACAACAAGAAGGAAATTCAAAGGGACATGGAGAAGAACAGAGATGGCTGAACAGTAAGTTATCGGTAATGTAATGCTTTGCGTCCTGAGATAGATTCTTAGCGGGTGAAGAAGTGAAAGAAGGAAGAGATCAGGAATGGAAAAAAGAATGAAAGTATGGGCCACTGAAGATATTTCTTTGTCTTGACCACACCATAAAAGGATGCTCTTCATGTTTAGCCACATGAAGGATATTGGAACAGAGGTGGAGAGGAGGAGGAGAACAGTTCTTTGAAGAGTCAAGCCAAGTATCTTCCAGTGTTTTGCTCCATAAGCTTGTCCACAGATGGGTTCCATTCCCATAGCTAAACCAGAGAGCACAGAGTAGCCAGTGATGTTGGCGAAACCTATAGAGAGTGAGCCACCAGCAAGTTCAAGCTCCCCAAGATAGCCAAGAAAAAGCATGGAGATCATCGCTCTTGAATACAGAACAAGACCAGTCATTGCTGTTGGGCCAGATATCTTCGCTATTTCTTTGATTTCTTGCAAGGCCTGAAATTAAGCAAACAAAAACAAAAAGGAAATGAGAAATGATGTGTGCTGTTGTCTTGTTTCTTGAAAGATCATCGGTACATCTTTGCTTATATGTTCATGTAGTTAGATAGCAAATGAAAATAGATTATTATTGTTACCTCAGAAGGAGTTGGCCATCCATGTAACTGTTCTTCCTGATCATCATCGGTGTAAGGATCCATAGTTTTGTTTGGTTTATTACCGAACTGAGGTTTCTTGGGACAGAGAAATGAGGATGGTTTAGCTGGGGTTGGATTGCACATATTTCTCTGACAAAAAAAGAAAAAACCTCAAGAGCAAATGTTAATGAGCAAGCAAGCAAGCTCGGCTGGGGGGGGGGGGGGGGGGGGGGGGGGCCCCCCCCCAGTCCTACAACTTCCCAAGTGCTGCAGGCTTTGTTGTTTGCTTTGTGGGGGTTTGAATATGAATACTGCTTGGAAGAATTGTGGCTCTATATATACTCGAGGGGCTTGGGTCCTACTGTTTGCTGGGAAGGAACGTGTCAACATTTTGAAGAGAAAATGCTGTTAAAAAGCGATACTGGATTCTTGAGTGCTAGTGGGGGCCGACTCTTTACTCTTTTAAAGCCTCTCTCACGGCACAGTTGAGGTTTAATTAGTTGTTAATAAAATAAAATTCCGCTTTCGAGGATTAGGGGAAGCAAACAACTCTGGCTTAGGAGGTCTTATCGTGATTAAGATGGTCAAATGGGTGGTGATTGGTGGATTAATTTGTTTTTAACCGCCACAACCCGTTTGTCCATGGATGTTTGTTTGCTAAGTGATAATGGGGGACTACCTTTTGTTATGGTGGACTTTGTTTTTGCTGATCAGACCTTTTTGCTTTAAGCGGATAATATTCTTTTTAAACCCTTCATCCATTTAGTGTTTTTTATTCTTTACATGAAAGGGATAATAAAGGACTTTATCTTGCGCTGCCAAGTGGACGGGGTACTGGATGGAGGAGCAAATACGCCTATTTTCTGAAGTGACGGGGGCATAATGGTATATTTCTCCTGTGGGCAGAGAAATGCTTGCATGTTCTAAGGCATCCATCGATGGCATGATCCAGTCGTTGCAGTTTGCACACCCCATGTGGTAAAATTCACTCGGACCATGATCTCTGTTGTCTGCAAACACTTGAACATGAAAACATCGCTTGGCTATTTGCCCAAGTGGGGAGGTGACACGCTAATGCAAACTCTACCTCAGGCCCCATCTTTTCTGGATTTCTCTCTTCTCTCTTGTTTCATTTGGGCTCATGAGTTGAGATCGGTGGAGGAGGGAAGGCGTTGTGGGGAGGTATAATAAAATAATACCAACTTGTGGTGGGAGTTTCGCTCTTAGGAAAGTGGGAAAGAGATGGGCTGAGATCTGTGTCGAAACAGATTTTGAAGAGATCCTAATCCTCCCAGGAGCGTTCTAATCTATTCTTAAATAGACGGTTAAATAGACGGTCAATCTCTGTATACCAAGAGATTTATAGAGATCCTAACCCCACAAAATCAAATTTCCAAGAGATCTGTAGAGATCCTCCTAACTCCACAAAATCATGTAATTTTCAAGTTGTCTTTAGGAGTGAGGGATCGTCCTTGCACCGTCCAGGTAACAGCGTTGGATGATCGAGGACATCGCTGGAATTGAGAGAGAGGCACTGGGCTTGAGACACCAGCCATGTGATGGAATTAAGGGGACACAAGCATGCCATGCTTGTGGAGATAACTTGGGATTTAACCGATGAACAAAGAGGTGGGTTTTGGGAGGGGCTTCCAAGGGATTAAGTCAAATCCAGTGGATATAATAGTTTGCTCTGTCTTTAACAAATATAATTTGTTTTCTTTTAAAAAGGTTATCTTCTTCACGATATGTGGAGGTGGATATAGTGTCATAAATGGGACCACGAGATTAATGGAGATGACAGTAGATGGCTGTATAGAGAACCGGCAGATGGAAGAAAGGGAACATTGAGAGACAATTACGTGCTCCAATTGCAACCATTTAATTTGTATCCCTTTTCCCACAACAGAAACGAGACTGTCTCTCTGTAGGAGAGAGCCTTGGCTGTGTCTGTGAGGCAACAGAAGCAGCAGCCCTACCATCATCACCCTCCCAAACAAATAGAGTTCAACTTTTTTTGCCTTTTCCACAGACTGACCTGCTTCAAGAATCAGTTTCCCTCGGTTTCCCTGCATAAGATATTAGTTCTCTGAAATCCATACCCACCCATGTCAGATTCCATGTGTCTCCAGCTCAATAAATTGCTGTAGATGAGAGCAACGTGTCATAAGATTGTACCAGTGGACAAAAATTAGCGTGTGATAATCTGAACGAAAACCTATTTAGAATCCTAAAGTGGGGTTTTAAAAAAATGTCCCCCCCCGGATTGTGGACATAGAAATTGACATTATTTAGGATCACATGGCGATGCCAACGCCTTTCACATTTATCATTTTACACCAAGTTGTTGTCATAGTGGGAATTCAAACAGAATTTTTTCTTGGGATTATAATAGTAATAGTAATAGTAATAAAAAAGAAAAACCAAATACAACGCCAAATGCAAGTTTCAATGTGGAGGAAAAGGATAGGCAACAGCGACACGACCTTCCAGGATTTGACATTTAATAAAGATTATACTCCTCTAGAAACTCGAACAAATTCACAGATTCCATCCTCCTCACCCTGCCTCTTTCTTTCCTGAAAAAAGGTTGATGCTTAATTTCAGAATTAGTCACTGGTAGGAGATACCAAGAAATCTCTGCCTCTAACCACCATGTCAGCATGCTAATCTGTTCTTAGCTGGATGCGATTTGTGTTGATTAACAAAAACCACACATGTCAACATGAAAATCAGTTTTTATCCGGATGCCATTTTTGTATGCATTGCTGATCTTTGCACAGGTAAGCTACATTGTCCCCATGATGTGTTACACTCCCAGCACTTTTTTCTCAAAGCGCCCGCCTAGATTTTTTAACATGCACATGCACGCATTCTAGTGTCTGAAGCACAGGTCAAGTATTTCCAAAACTATTCTCATGTATTTCAGAGCAAATAAGTCCAATGATGATATAGTAATACTACTGCCATGCAAACTTTTCCAAGTCTTCTGCCATGTCTTCATTTACTAGTTAACAGTAATTAGCTCAAACAATTTTTACCTGAGGCAGGTCTTTTAAATGATTCCAAGGCCTTATGAGAAAGCATTGTATGGAGGCATTGAAAGCAAAACAGGCTTTCATAGATACTGATAACTGCAATAAACACAAGAATTTATTCCAAGGTTCAGACACAACCAATGACAAGAAATAATTAATTATTATCACAAACTAGATCGTCCATAAAAATCAATGAAGCATTTCAAAATATCAGAGCATAAGAGACATGTCCCCATCAGGGTTTCAATCAGCACAACTCACATACTAACTGTTCGCCACCAAGCACAACTCACCACATTCACATGGAAAACTCAGGCACAAAATGCATGCGATTGGAATACATCATGCTAGGACCACCAAAAGCCAATCAGTGTAACCTTTGGAAAATGAATATTTTTCCATCAGGAATAAATCCCAATCAGCAGCAACTTATCTTAGTTGGTGAGGGAGTAGTATTGGGAGCAATCCAGGGTTTTACTTTCTTTCCCATGGAAAAAGGAGAACTTTTTTTCATTTGGAGAAATTCTTCCCCAAATTTAGATGGCTTGTCTCACCCATCATTCACTAACAGCTATAATATCTGTTTCCCTACTTGTGAGTTGCAATTTCATGTTGTGAGTTGCCATTTCGTGTGACCATTGCTTTACATATGCATGTTTTCCACCGTTCCTAATACATGTTGAATGTATTGTAAACAGACACGCCTATCCACCGAGTCTTTTGCATTTTTTAAGTAGAAGAGATCTGTAGTTGGCTAAGAAAAATTCTTAAAAACTACCCAAAGATTCAAATCGTCCATGAAATTTCCTGTTTCAAAGAAACTCGGACTCGCAATATGCATATTGAGAGCACCTTCTCTCAGATCCACCTCATGGACTATGCTGACAACTGATCAGATGAAATTGCCACAAAAAAAAGGCCCTTTAAATTGCATTATGGGAAAGCAATATGTTACAGAGGAAACTGGTAGACAACAAATTTTTGCTGCCCGTTAACATTTTGAGTTTTATCAACATCCAAAAAATAGGCAAAAAAAGAATACCTCATGAGAAGACCATGGGCTTTTGAACTCCTGATCGAGGAATACCCAAGATGGCTATAATTCCAGCAGCAAAAGCAGCGAGTGCTCCAATAGCAATGGCTGGGGAGTTTCCACCACCAAATATTTGATCCCATGGTCCACTTCCCAGAGAAACCACCACCTGTTTTTGACATCAGATTTTAACAAATAAATGACAACATAAGAAAATCCTAACATGATGTTTTCCTGCAGAAAATTTTTATCACAAAAATCGTAGGGAATTCACTATGTAAAGGCATAAGAAATCATCGGAAGTACAATCTGCTGGAAAAAAGGTTGTGTACTGCACAAGTACTCGCATTAACTGAAAGCATCTACCCGCCACCTGGAAATTTTCTTCGCAATTTTTGACACATTGCATCAGCATAAACATATAATCTAGAATTCCGCCTGGCATGGATTGAACCAGCTTTTGATTTATTTTATCTAGTTTGCTAAATTTACAGATGACAAAGGCAATATTGCACCAGTTCATGCCAGGCCATGTATCTATCTATCATAATCATGGTGACAAACTAGTTTACAACATTGCCAATTCTCCAATGGGATAAAACTGACATGTGAATAATAAAATGCAAAAGAGAGAAATTTTCACATCTTCTCAAAAGTTTCAGCAAGAAATTGGCAATTATGATTTAAGGTGCCCACCATTCAGGAGAGCTTTCCATATTTGATAGAGGACACGGCTTCTTCTTTTAAGAGAACCAAAAGTACACAAGGTTCTTAATTGCAATAATTGATTCAGAAAGGATAATGTTGCTTCACAAGGGCAGAACTTATTTCATCAGACCGAAAAATACAAGAGTTAAGTGGGCCAGAACACTTTTCAACAATAATTTTATGCAACAACATACAAATTATCCGAGTAGAAACTCACTTTTTGGCGGAGAAGTGGAGTATCAATATTTTCATTTTCGTGATATAAATTAATTATGCATTAATGTAAAAACAATATTTTTTTTATTAAAAGGCACATAAAGAGTTAACATATGTTAGTTATATATAGTTGTCAATTGGTTAGCTGATTTTTAACCTAACTTTTAGCTCTTAGATTTTAACTCATTTAATTGTATAGTTGACTTACCTAAATGATTGATATGTATCTTGTATAAATACCACTTAATGATATGGATAAAAATAATTCAGTCTAATTCCATTTTTCAATTTCGTATCAGGGTTTTAGGCTAACCTAACTTGATTTCTTGACAAGATTTAATGACACTTGACAACTTTTAATGACACTTTCATGCTGTTTTTCTTACAACCACTTCAATCAACCCTAGTCTTCTATGTTTGATGAGCAATCAACTATGTCCAACAGTGACAGAGTTTTTGTAGATTCAGAAATCAAGATATTATTGCATTCTTCTCATATCCATATTAACTGGATGGTACAAATTATCATGTTTGGTCTAAAATTCTGGAAATGCATATTGTTGATGGGATGAAGAATAATATTATGGGGGGAAAGGTTGCACCCATTGAAAATGATCCATATTATGATGAATGGGAAAAACAGGATGTTCTAGTTGAGCCATGGCTTATCAACTCTATGACTCCTAATCTTATGTCACACTTTGTTAGAGGAGTTATCTTGATGCGTCCGACTCTTCCCAGGTTTATAAACTAATGAAGAAAACCTTTCAATTACTTCAGGGTGGCAGACCCCTCACTAAATACCATAATGAACTAAATTCCATTTTTATGAAACTTTACTATCGAATGCCTAATGATAAAGTTGCTAAGACAATGTGGAGAAACAGAGAAAAAGATGACTGAGGATTAAGTTTACATGTTTGTTGCAGGTCTTGATCACAATTTGGATCAAGTCAGCAGTTGTGTCCTAGCTACCTCTCCTTTACCCAGTTCGGAAGAAGCACACTCCGTAGTTTGTCGAGATGTGCAAAGATTGGTTATCATGAGAACTAAAGATCATATTGAGGCTTCAGCCCTTGCCATCTAGAAGAATAGTTACCATTCAGTCCCTCCTTATTCTTCACATATTCATCACATAGCACCAAACACATAATAGATACTTGCTGGAAGATAGAAGCATGGTAATCCATTGTGGTTTAAGCTTAAGCAAGCTAAGAGAAAAAACAAGAAGTCCTCCCATATTGTTGTTGACACATCTCAATCTTTTGCTTCCCGTGTATCGCAAGTCTTCTTGAAGAGGTAATTCTAGTTTAGCTCTTGTTGACACAATCGAAAACAAAAAATAACAGAGTTTGTTATAAGTCAAAACCTCCAAAGACTAAGAATACCGTAGCTATAGGGAAACACCCGAAATATTTATTTTTTATTCATCCAAGTCTACTTGTCAAAAGGCTAACACAACCTTTTCTATCGAGATTTTTGAAAATCCTAACAATTTTAAATATGAAAAATAAAATACAAAAATTATTACCTTTAAATAGAAAAACCTAATAATATTGAATAGGAAAAAAAATAAAATTCTTAAATTGATTAAGAAAAAACAAAAATAACCTAGGAAAGTATTTATATTTCCAAAAATCTCCTGCGTCATTACTTCTTTTGCTAATAACATATGGATTATTGACTTAGGAGCTATTGATCACATGACTAGCAATTCTTCCTTATTTGATTCACTAATGTCTTCGTATGTCAAATCTATTCAGGTTGCTAATGGGGCTCCTATGCTAATTATTGAAGCTGGGAATGCCTCACTATCACCCACTCTTCATATCTTTGCTTTACTTGCTCCTACTCTTTTTAATAATCTTCTCTACATTAGCTATATTGCCAAACATCTTAACTATTTTGTAATATTTTATTCTACCCATTATGTGTTTCAGGACAATCTCACAAAGAGATTGATTAGCATTGGTAAGGAGAGAGGAGGTCTTTACTACTTGGAGGAAGCTAGAGCAAGTTCAGCCAATGTCTTCAAGTAGAGAAGATGTTAAGGAAAAAAATTCTATTATGACATTGTTGGTCGGGTCATCCTTCATTTGCCTATTTAGAACATTTATTTCCCAAGTTATTTTGTGATATTTTGTTTCTAGCTTACGATGTGAGAAATGCGTTTATGCTAAAATCATCTTGTTCCTTTTCAATGAAAGTTCAAATCCTTTTATATGACATTTATACTTGATGTTTTGAGTCCTTTTTCTACCCTTTCTGCTTTAGGTCTCAAATACATTTTTTTTTATGATGATTTCACTAGGATAAGCTAGGTATATTTACTATAAAATCTAAAGAGTGATATTATCCATGTTATTCCTTAATTTTACAAAATGATTGTCACACAATTTCATAGGTCTTTCATTCTGACAATGGTCGTGAGTTTGTGAATCAATCCCATGTTGATTTCTTCAAAACCATGACATACTCCACCAAACATGTGCCTACACACCACAATAAAACAGCATAGTAGAATGTAAGAACCAACATCTCCTAGAAGTAGCCCTGCCATTATGTTTTATTACGCATGTTTCTAACCATTCCTAGACTAATGTTGTCATGACTATTGTCTTCCTTATTAATAGGATGTCAGCCAATATTATTGACAATCAAACCCTTTTCAGGATGTTATTAAGGTTTCACTTTATTCCTTCTACTCTCGATCTTTTTCCTAAGACTTTTGGTTGTGCCAATTATGACCATATTCACTCTCTTCATAGGGATAAGCTTGATCCTCATGCCCTTCGATAGTTACACTAATTCCCAAAAAAGATACAAGTGTTTTCACCCCCTAAAGATAAATACTATATATCCATAGATGTTTGGTTACGTGAAAAAAAAGTGTTATTTTTCCAAGGATGTGTCTTTTGTCCCTCTTCTAGGGGTGATTCGTAATAAGGAAGGACATTTATGATTGGCAAAAAAGAGATTGTGGAATTCAAGCAAGAGGGAGGATTTAGCTGCTTTGGTGAGGAGATATCCTTTGATCTTGTAAAAGAAGAAGTATCCAAATATGAAGAGGGTAGGGATGAAAGGCCCACTTAGTTGTTCCAAAAGGGTCATACAAGGAGGAACAATAATGTAATTGTGAAGCCTTCACCTCCTTTTGATTCCAGTACCTCTCTTAACGATTTCAGGTAAGCCAAGATTCATTGTATTCCAAAAGGTATACTTGTAAAGCATGCAAGTTGAAAAAGGCACTGTATGGACTGAAACAATCGTCAAGCTTTTGATTTGGCCAGTTGAGTCAATCAATGAATAAGTATGGTTTTAAGCAAGCTTTGTTAGATCATACAATGTTCTATAAAATGAAAGGTGATAGTATTTTATTGCTTATTGTTTATGTTGATGACATGTACACAACAACATAAGTGAAATAGAGAAGCTTCAAAACTACTTGGCCAAGGATTTTAAGATGAAGGACATGGGTACTTTAAAATATTTGTTGAGCATTGGAGTATTTCAATCCAAGCAAGGACTTTTTCTCTCTTAAAAAAAATACATATCTGGTCTCCTAACCAAAATTGGTAAATCCTATTGAGATGAATCATGGTCTTGCTTTTATCAGATCAGGTTCTAACAAGTAAAAAGAGGTATCAAAGGTTGGTAGACATGTTACATTCAATTGGTGTTGTGAGCCACAACCAATTCATGCATAATCCAAGTAACCGACACATGAATACAATGAATCTTGGCTTACTTGAAATCCTCTAAGTAAAGATGTTATGTTCTCCCAACATAACCACCTGAATATTGGATATCGTGGAATGTATTGATTCTAATTTTGCTAAATCCAAATTAGATAGAAAATCTACATCAAGGTATGTGTCATTTGTTTAAGGTAACTTAGTAACTTGAAGGAGAAAAAAATAGAATGTGGTATCACTATCTAGTTCAATTATAGAGCACCATACCCTCCATGTGATTATAGAGCTTATGGAAATTTTTCACGTTGAAGAGTTGATGATACAGTCATGTTGCTTAGTTGGCTCAAAATTCTCTTGAGTGAACTTGGGCATGTTCCAAAAAAACAGGCACTGCTCTTTTGTGACAACACAGCAGTTATTATGATTGCCAACAATCCGATTCAGCATAATCGGACCAAGTTATTAAGAACTACATCAAAGACAATCTAGACTTTGGTGTGGTTGAAATTCCTTGTATTAAAAGTGCAGATCAACCGACTGATATATTGACTCATGTTATTACTACCGATCACTTCCATATGTCGCTATCCAAGTTAGGCATGTGTGATCCAAGGGAGGGTTAATGTATATTATTTGTATACAAATGCCAATTAGCTAGCTGATTCTTGTCAATTAATTAGCTAATTTGTAGCCTAACTTTTAGCTCCTAGATTGTAGCCTATTCAATTATATAGTTGACTTACCTAAATGATTGATATGTATCTTGTATAAATATCCCTTAGTAATATAAATAAAAATCATTCAACCTAATTTTATTCTTCAATTAAAAGAATTTTCAAATTTTTCTTAAGAGATTGCAAACCTACCAGCATTTTGTCAATTTTCAATGAAGAAAAGTTGATAATAACTTCGTCTCGTGATTTGGAAATTAAAAAATAAATTCACTTTCTTTATATTTTCGTTTATGAAAGTTAACAATGTTTTCATCCCATCGTGGAAAAAGTGGAAAAACTGTAATCGTTAGTCAGGATTGCATGCAAATCAATATAAAATATTATATTAAAGTCTAAGCAGAAAGTAATTTATTGGATATGTCAAGCAATTAGCTAACATTGTGTTTCAATACGAGGATTTGGGAGTCAGTTTTGATTTTTATCTACAAGAAGAAAATTTCAAAGAAAGTAACAGAAGGGAAAGTGGGGAAGGAATGCATGCATGCAAAACAATACAAAACAATGCAGTAGAGTCTAACCAGAAAGTAATTTATTGGGATATCTCAAGCAATTAGCTAAAATTGTGTTTCATTAAGAGGATTTGGGAGTTAATTCGGATTTATATTTCCTTCATCACATTGTTAGATGTAGGTTAAACAGCACATAATAATCAGATTTACTACTAATAGAAGCCAAAGAGAATGAATTTTCAGGGCTGCTGCCATATTTACCAAACTGCCAAATTCTAAGATCTATAACTAACAACGAAGCTGAAGTCAAGGGTATTTCATGAAGTCACCTTTCGCTCCATTTTTTCATGACTTAATCTGATTATCATGTGTATAAATTACTGAACTCGTTCATGTGGTCAAAACAAGAGGCAAATTATAAAATAAAACAAAAATTGAGGAATCATTAGTCAGAAGGCAGAAGGAGACTCTGCATGGTTCTAAGTATCACTGGGGTCTGACAAGTACATGGAAATCGCAGCAGCAGGACCTATTATTATATGAGGAACATACTCCAGCAGGAAGAACTTAGTTTATGTCTTTAGAAGATTATATTTAGTTTGTGTCTTCAGGTGAAAGTAACTAAAGGTGATTTAATTTATTTCTAATTAGTTGTTATTGGTGTATTTTGACTGCCATCAAAAGGCATAACAGTGAACAAGTCAGCATCACATTCAGGGTCAGAAACAAAATTTACAGATTATTTTCTTCAACGGCAATTTTATTTTTTTTAAAGGAAGAAGAAAAACTTTCTTTACTATTTTTCCTATTTTCAGCAGGCAGGAAGACAAGAGACTAAATAAGTGAGAGGAAAGAGAAACCTGTGGAAGCACAATTGCCAGATTGAGAACACCCATTGACAACCCTGTAAGAACCAATTATCGATTGAAGTGATTACTTGGCCATATCACCAAAACATAATTTTGTAAATACAGGCACAAAGGAGTAGTGCCCACCTTGTCCAAGTCCCAAGGATTCAATACGTGAGGAAACCATAGCATATGGAACACTGTAAGTGATCTGCAATCAAATATAATGACATCAATTTTCTTCTGGAATAAGCCACAGAAGAATACTTCGATCAGGAAGCAAGCACAGCAAACAAATCTATATTTCCTTATCAATAGAGTATGGTCAATTCCCAGCACATTGGCCCTATTCTGGCATAGAACTTCAATAAATGTAAATGTAAACAGTAATTCTCAATTCCCTTCTTTTCTTTTGTTCCTTCTCTTTTATGACTCCCATCATAATAGTAAAAACATTAATAATAAAAGGACTATCATCATAAATCACATGTTTCAGGTGTCATATAAGAAGAAAGTTCGTACTTTAGCCTTTCAACCTAAAAAATCAACAACTTGATATGAACTACATGGAGGGAGTTACCCTCAGCAAGCAGAACCCACAACATACAGAGGACGCAGAACCCATAGAAAAATGCTATTGTTTACTTTATTCTTGACTGCTGACAAAACATTTGACTAGAATATTTAGCAGAAAATCTAAAGATCCTTTATTAGGAGTTTTGCAACTTACCGCCAATGGCATGCCAAGCACTGCAAAAATCACTAGTGCAATTACCACAATGCTATCTGGTGGTAGATTATGTCCCATGTAGCCAATATGGCTTGCCACATAGGAGAGTACAAGCATTGAAAGAAAGCAGAGAGCCATTAAGATGTTCGAAAGGCCCCATAAGAAACCTGCTCCCCACTTGCTGCAGAGCTTCTCCATGAGCACAGATGTCACTCCAAGAATTACTGAATTGAACATCAGACCAAATGCACCCATTCTGACTCCAGTGTTATAATTCTGTCCTTCATTTGGCTTGCCACCATAAATTTCTCGACCCATCCAGTCAGTGTCAAAGAGCAGAAATGGAAACCAACCAATCCAATTCAGAGCAGTAACAAGCAATATTATCCATACAGTTGATGGGAAACATCTAAAAGTCCCAAATAGCTCCCAGAGGAAAGCCTCTTGTTCAGAGTTTGACTGGCCTGGCATTTCCTCATCAGCAAGCATAGATCTGGCCGGCAAATCTAGAGGTGATTCTTGAGCTGCTGAGATGCTTATGCAGGCAGTAATTGCCATGAAAACAACATCGAGATAAAAGGCAGACTTGAGATTCGCACAGTCAATATTGCATGCAGAAGTAACAGTAAAAGGAAAAACCTTGTACCACCCATTATATGATCCAGTGGCAAAACCAAGAATATTACCAATAGCCATGAAAAGTGAGAAATAAGCATTTGCGACTCTAGTTCTTCGATGATCTTTTCCTACAATGCCAAATCACCAACAGACAAAAATCAAATTGCTGCGTATTTTTCCTTGTTTGATCTTTTTATACATAGCATGTACAAGCATATGGATCTTGTGCTTTGCCAGAAGAAAGAAGCATGACGCATGCACGTAGTCATATTATCTATAGGACATCTCTTTTCTTAGGGAAAACATATAAGAAGATGATTGCCCATATCCTTGCTAGGTTTTCAGTTGAGAACCACAAAAATAACACCAGCAATTCGTAACTCTCTCCACTCCTTGTTGTTGAAGGTATTTTTGTTTAATTAAATAAATAGTAGTGTTTTGAGCCTCAAAGAAAAATAGCAGAAGGATTAAACACTGCTGCAACCCAGTATATAGATCCCTCTGCCTTACACGATCATGGCATTAAACCTTTTTTTGACTATTGTTGTCAGAGATACATGCCAAACACAGCACAATTCATAAAGGCTTTGTTCCAGGTAGTATCCAAGAATTAACCACATTATGACCTCAAGTCCAATTCACATAGCAAAAGAACTTCTCCTTGGGACAAACACATTGAATAAACAAATAAAAATTGACAGGTTTGGGAGCAATAGACAAACTTCAAATACCAAAGATTCAGAGATGCATACCATTACAAATACTCAGTATCCATATGAATGAACTTTGGGTAAAACATAGGAACAGTGAACACATGAGCAGATAAGAATCATTTCTTATAAAAAGGCTGTGCAAGGTACTTTGCATTACAACAAGGAAATCTGACAGTCAGTAGAGCAGTGAGGAGGTTCATTTAATCAGTTTGATCCAGTACTTAATCAGTTCCTGCTTCACAAAACAGTCACGGCAATACCAAAAGAAAGCACTGGTGTTAAACATTGATTATGACCCACTTTACATTGCATCATTGGAGTAGATATATTTCGATTCACTGAGAAGAAACAAGCCACTGACAAGAAACAGGCCATTCTCCCTGTTAAGAGTACATCAATGAGATTCTGTTCCTTTCGGGAAGCTTTAATAGCCCCTAAGGTAAGCTTGAAGCTTCGGCTCCCCATGTTCCAAAACAGAAGATAGCAAATTGATCAAACAGGCACACATGTAAAGTATATCTTTCAAAGCTACAAATGAGCTGGATAGAAAATGCTCATTCACCACCCATTTCTTCCACTATCTTCCCATGTGCGTCGTACAGCATTTGTCCACAAATCCCAAATTCCAGAAAATGACTTCAAAATGCAAAATGAACACTTGTTACTGTTGCTAATCTCGAAGAAGATTTAATTATGAAAGCTCCTCTGCCTGAACCACGTCCAATATGACTTTCAAATTGTAAAATTGTTTCATTTGAAATTCCATACTAATTACGGAAACCTACTATTTAAGGAATTATACTCAAGAAAATAGTTTTTTAATCAGAATGAGATTCAACTGTCCAATTTCCCCGGTCGACATGGAGAAAGTGAATATTTTATAAACTGCTTTTAGTTGCCCCCATCTCCATATCTATTTAAATGGAAGGAAAAATAAAGAAGAAGAAGAAGAAGAAGACAAGACAGAAACAAAGAAGCAAACTCAGATCACACAACATGGAGTATGCGGATCCCACCTAGAATTGATACATCTTTAATCATGCTATTAGACGATCAACACAATCAACCATACATACTAGGCCAAACCCACATTGGCCAATACCCACCACAACAGAGACTCCAATTGCTCACCAACCAGTCCGGCCCCGCCAACCGATCTGACCCCACCAAAAATTCTAAACGCCGTGTAGCAATCCGAAATCATGTGCCATGGACATTATCGTCCGTAAAATGATCAAAAGTAGTTCCGTTTAGCACTCGTCAGACAACAACGGAATCTTAAAAAGATAAAGCAGCACCAATAATGAAAACTTAAATAATTAAAAATCATCAAAAACCCCTCTAATGATTAATCATTTAAAAAATAAATAAAAATAAGATGCCAAACGTAAGTCAGATAGGACATCTCACACCACCACATAAAAAGTTCAAGGAAAACGAAAACGAAAAGGAATCGTAGCAAAATCATATTCTCAATTAGGGTTTGATCTCATTTCAACTAAATTAATCTAATTCGCATAAAATCAAATCAAAGCAATGAACAGCTTTAAAATGAATTATAATAGTTACCAGTAAGATCAGCGAGAAGAGCACGACAAGGACCCTGGGTCATATTATTAGCAACATCGAGAATCCAAAACCCAAACACAAAAGCGCCAATTGCTCTTGGTCTAACACCTCCTCTATCGCCTAACCACCACCCAATGTCAGCGGAATGACCGATAATCAAAACCGATATCGCAATCAAAAGCGAACCCGCAACAATAAACGGTCTGCGTCTTCCAAACCGGCTGGTGCACCGATCGCTCATGACGCCAACAAGAGGTTGCACAAACAATCCCGATAATGGGCCGCACAACCAGATTATACTGGCCCATTTGTGAGGGATTCCTAGCTCCTGCACGTAGGGTGTTAAGAGAGAGAGCTGTAACGCCCAGCCGAATTGTATCCCACCAGCGATTGATGTCACTCGGAGGAGTTGGCGTAACGGGACTCTACTTGATTGTTGTTGTTGGTGTCGAGTTGACGGGGGTCGGTTCGTTTGTCGAGACCTGCTGGCTCGATGTGGCTCTGGGTTAGCGACTGACATGGTGGCTGTTTATTTTGTAGAAATGGTAAGCGGACGCAATACCGCGCGCTCGAGCCCGCTCTTATGCGTTGTGTGTTTAGTTTTGCTTTCCCTTCTCTTCTTTCTCCAAAACTGTATTTTTAGCTCCTGTAAGGTTGATTGAAGAGGCGAAAGGGAGAGTGGAAAATGGCGGTTTCTGTTGATAGATATAATTACGAAACTACCCTTATCGGTGTTGAGCAACTTACGTGCGGAACGGATCAGGATAGAAGCGGATAATTGGGGGAGGGTCTATTTCAGTAAATCATGGCTTAAGACGAGGGTAAGTAGTTGATATATGGTTATATTTGAACGAGGATTTTGGAGAGAGTGTGGTCGGGCGGGTTTGAAATAACAGGAATTACCGTATAAATAAATAAAAGATACAGCTAAAATGGGGTTATAATTATTAGTAGAAAGCGCTTTTGGTGCGAAGGACACGTAAGTGATTGATCGATGTTTGGACCAGGGAGGTTCAAGTGTCCGAGGTCGGCTGACATGGCCCACCGGGGCCCATTGATGTTGCTAACGTTTTCGGCCTGGCTCGAACAAATATCTTGTTTATAGTAGTTTGCTTTTTGGCTGTCAAGGTGCTTCACATGCGACCCTTGATCAATTATGTCAAATGATTACTTGTGCTGCCCCAGCAATCAAAAATGTCAAGGCTTCGTTTAAGTGTTGCATTTGATCTCATCCAATAGCTTCTTACCTCGTCATTATGCAAGAATGGCTTCGAGAAAGGGTTGTTAAGGCTGTCATTTCAATATTAAAACAATATTTTTTTTATTTTTAAAAATTATTTTTTATATTAATATAAATAAATTTTAATAAAACACTGTTTGGAATGAGGTTACTACCACAGCCTTGTTGCGTTATTTTTGTCGGTAAGGGATAAAGAGAAAGGAAAGAGGGGACTATAGCAGTGTTGTGAAACCCGGCCCGGCCCGGCGGGTCAACCCGGGGCTGGAACCGGGCCGGGTTGATGAAAAAATTGCATAAGCCATGACCCGGCGGGTTGACCCGGCAAAACCCGATAAAAAACCTGGTTGCAACCCGTTGACTTTTGTTTTTTTTTTAACTAAAAAGACGCCGTTTTGAATTTTTTTTAAAATAGAAATTGACCCGGCCGACCCGATCAAAACCCGGTGACCCGGTCAAAACCCGGAACCCGGTCCTTGGACCGGGCCGGCCATGGGGCCGAGTTTAAAAACTTTGGACTATAGCCACCAGGACTCTGTTTGTCCACGTGTCGAAATTCCTGGGTCTTTATTTCTATTTCTCTACATTTTTCTGTTTCGACATGAGAAATATATGCAGTAAAATCAGGAAATGGAAAGGAGCAAACAACCGAGCAAAGGACTGCAAATCTGTTTGCATAAATCTGTTTGCCATCCCCCCCCCCCTCCACAGTAACACGTGAAACTCTATTGATATTTATGACGATGTCAAGAAAAAACAATTCGTCAAATTTTTTCCAGCCACTAAAACTCCCCAATATCTTCTATTCTAGCCGCCGCCTGTGCTTGCATGCAAATCGCTGTTGCTTTTCCATCTTTTCATTGTCACCAATCTTTTTTTTTTCAATATTCGCATAAAGTTTCTACTTGGAGGATCGTCGCGTACGATGCAAATTCTACATGATAGTGGGCAAGGCCAGGAATTTTTCCTGCACTGGACTATTAAATAAACATATAAATATTTTTTAAATTTAATTATTAATTTATATATATAGATTTTTAAAGTTAACAACAAAATTTTAATTCAAATACACTACCTAAAATATTAAAAAATAAATTTAAAAATACATAAAATTGAAGTGAAAGTAAAAATAAATTCACTATTAAAGTTACATCATTCGATATTTTATGGAATATAATTCATTTATAATCGAATCTGAATCGATATTGTAACGACCCCTCAACCGAGATA
>Ga0307508_10001748_pt1 | contig 24116 bp, 22 predicted proteins | sample 9_EM_MG_FD_203089 | JGI IMG/M metagenome (GOLD analysis project Ga0307508, IMG submission 203089) | Populus trichocarpa ectomycorrhiza microbial communities from riparian zone in the Pacific Northwest, United States - 9_EM | ecosystem: Host-associated > Plants > Roots > Unclassified | place... | reverse complement strand
CCGGCTCCGTTGTCCCGGCCTAGACTCCCTGATTTTCCTTCGCCACGGCCTCAGCCTCCTCGCCCTCCGCCACTGGATCTTCTCTATCTAGCTACGTACCCGGGACAAAACGTTCAGGTGTAACACTGACTCCCTCTGTTCGAAACTTTAGTTTGCACTGGGCTAGGTACGTTTTGAGCTTTGTTTTTTCTCCATCAAATGGTTCTGGGTCTCAGAGCTTCAGGTGACTACTCTGGAACAGATCTCTTGGGGAGAGGATTTCGCGTAACATTTCCGTGGTGAGGAGGTGGGGTCCAGCCCCCCCCATTCCTGTCCCTTCGCTCATTCTTCTGGTCTGTTCTGGTGGCTTGGGTGTCTGGGATCTTGATCGTGGTTCCAGGGTCACGGAACTTGGGGCTTGTTGATCGTCGGTCACTTCCTAAAATTCCTGGAGGTTGAGAATGTCATCAGTACTTTTGTCTGTGACCTATACTGTGTCCTTGGTCTCGCTACGTCAGGTATCGATGGGGGAGACGCAATCCAGTGTCAAGATCCTGCTTCAACTACACCGTTCGGCTCAACAGACAATGTAGGCTTTGTGTAATGGCACGCCGCCACCGAATGACTAGAGTCTGGAACGTTCTGGGTTCTGGATTCTGATTGCACGGCGCAAGGAGGTCTTGGGTTCTGGATTCTGGTTGCGCGGCACGAGGAGGTTTTGGGTTTCTGGCTGCGCAGTGGGGAAAGGTTATGCTGGGTCTGGCTGTACGGTGTGAAGAAGGATCTGGATGTGGAGGAGCGCACTGATTGCATATAAGGGCACGCTGTTGTCTATCTTGTATGTTTCTTCTTCACGCAACAACTTGTTGTCGTCAGCCATAGCTGGCCTTGTCTACTAGCAATTGTTCCACCTCAACTCCACGTCCCTGCCTTTGCCCATTCCATGTCCTTGCCTTGCCCATTTTCCCCATGTCTTGTCCGTATCTGTCCCCGCCCCCACGACCTCGTCCATAGTCCCGGTTCGCTATCTGGAGTCTGAGAGCCACACCCGTTACACTTGGTTGCGTCGTCACACATCCCTTCACCTAGCGAGCAGTTACACCATGTCCGAAAACAACCAACATATCTTGCAGGAGATTCCCACTGACCTCATTGCACAGCTGGAGTCAATCGTGTGCAACGACTCCTTAGCCCTTCAGGCTACACTCGAGACGGCTTATGAGCAGCTGCACACGTTGGCTAAGGCCATATTGAATGGAAACGAGCCGACCAAGACCAACACACCCACCACTACCGATGTGTCTACCGGTACTGGTACACCCGCCACGCTGCCCGCACACCGCAGTGGCAAAATCCCGGATCCCCCTGTGTTCGATGGAAATCGAGAGAAGATCGAAGGATTTATTGCTCAGCTTCGGCTTAAGTTGTTCAGTGACCCAACACTGTTCCCGACACCAGCTTTGCGGATGGCCTATGCATTCAACCAACTTGAGGGCTACGCGCAGGCCCAGATTCTTCCATATATCCAAGCCGGCGCCACCTTCTCCCTTTACGATGTTGAGGATATTATTCGCGTTCTCAACAATGCTTTCGGTGACCCGGATCCTCTGGCGACTGCAAGATCCAAGCTACACCAGTTGAAGCAAGGCAAGAAGGAATTCACAAACTACTTTGCTGAACTTCAAACCCTCGTTTCCAAATTGGATTGGAATGAGCGTGCAAAGCCCGATGCACTGAAGGAAGGCCTCTCCATCGAATTGCACCGCCAACTGATAGGAAAGTCAAGGGACCTTACCTATGACCAGTTGGTAGCTCTCTGTCAGGAGCTGGACTCGGAGATGCGTGCCCTGCTGATGACCGAAGGGAAGCAGGGTTACCAGCAACCACGTGCCCATCAGCCGCGAAACCCACCTTCTACACAGCCCGCTACACCAATGCCACCTGCCACTGCTCCAGAGCCAATGGACCTAAGCGGGACACAACGGGTTTCGGCACAAGAGAGAGCGGCTCGCCAGCATGAGAATCGTTGCTACTACTGTGGTGAGCTGGGCCCCAGGGTCACGCAGTGTCCGAATAAGCCTGTCCATGCTGCTGCCATGCAGGCTGCTACGGGCACGGGTGGACTTCAGCCTGATATGGGGAACCAGGCGGGAAATGCCTAGACCAGCAGCCACAGGATGGCATTGCTGCTGGTCAGAGACCGAGCAAGTTTTTTTCGTTTCCTGTACTTTCAAATGTTTTCAAGTTGTCAAGTTTGTCAGTGTCGGAGATAGCAATGGAAGGAGAACACCTGGTTGTGTCATGTATTCTCTCTGTTAATGGCCAGACCATTGCTACTCACGCTCTAATTGACAGTGGAGCAACAGGAATTGCATTTATCGATAAAGACTTTGCTCGCCATCACCAACTCCCACTCGTACCCCTTTCGAACCCCAGATCCCTCGAAGTCATTGACGGTCGCCCAATATCATCTGGCGATATCACTCACACTACTACTGTTAACCTCCTCATCAACGAACACCAAGAAGAGTTACCCATGTTTGTCACCCAACTTGGTCACTATCCAATCGTACTCGGTATTCCTTGGATGGACCTCCACGATATCAACATCCGATTTCACTCCCGCACTGTGACTTTTGGATCCCAGTATTGCTCCACCCACTGCTTGCCACAGAAATCAGACAGTTGTAGCAGCAGTCAGGCATTGAACCTCGCGTCAAAAGTAGCTCATAGATATGAGCCAGCGGTAAGCGCGGGGGCCGGCGAGATCGAGGCCCGGTTATCTACGTCTCACCAAAATCCTGATAAGATCAACGTTGACAATGTTCAGAAATCAAGCTCCTCGAAACCAATACAGATCGCTGCACTCGGTGGCCGTTCATTTCGACGAGTGGCGCACAAACAGAAACTCACTGTTTTCTCGATCTCCTTACACGAAATCAACCTTGCGCTTCAACCGCCGGAAGAAAAACCCAAGAAGAAACTGGTCCTTGAAGAATATGTACCAAAAGAATACCACGATTTTCTGCCTTTATTCTCCGAGGCACTAGCAAAAAACCTACCACCGCATCGAAGCTACGACCACAAAATTCCACTCCGCGAAGGATTCACACCACCCTTTGGCCCACTATATCCTTTGTCAAAAACCGAACTCGAAACGCTGAAGGAATGGTTGGAAGAGAATTTGAGCAAAGGATTCATCCGAGCGTCATCTTCGCCTGCAGCCTCACCAATTCTTTTCGTCAAAAAAAATGATGGGACCTTACGACTATGCGTTGATTACCGAGGTCTCAACGAAGGGACTATCAAGAACCGATATCCGCTTCCCCTTTTACAGGAAACATTGATGCGGCTTTCCAAAGCGAAGTACTTCACCTGCCTCGACATACGTGGAGCGTACAATTTGGTAACAATAGCAGAAGGAGAGGAGTGGAAAACTGCTTTTAGAACTCGATACGGATTGTACGAGTCTTTGGTAATGCCATTCGGATTGACAAATGCACCTGCCGATTTCCAGGCACTGATCAACGATGTGCTCCGTGCATACCTGGACGATTTCTGTACCGCTTATATCGACGACATCATGATCTACAGCAACACCTTGAAGGAGCACAAGGAACAAGTCTACAAGGTGTTGAAAGCTTTGTCGGATGCGGGATTGCACTTAAAGCCAGAAAAGTGTCAATTTCACAAGCAGGAGGTGAAATATCTGGGCTTTATCATTGGTACCGATGGAATCCGGATGGACCCAGAGAAGATCTCCTGCATCCTCGATTGGCAAACGCCAAAAAACGTCACCGATGTCCAATGTTTTCTTGGTTTTGCCAACTTTTACAGACGATTTATCAAGGATTACTCAAAGGTAGTGACACCCTTGACCAGTCTGACCAAGAAGGAGGGAGGCAAGTATATCCCATTCATGTGGAGCTCAGACCAGCAAGCGGCGTTTGATCAGTTGAAAAATGCATTTACAACTGCCCCGATCCTACGTCACTTCGATTACGAGCGAGAAATAATAGTCGAAACCGATGCGTCCGATTATGTCTCAGCTGGTATCCTCTCACAGCACGATGACGATGGTATCCTGCACCCGGTCGCCTTCTATTCCAAGAAACACAGCCCTGCGGAATGTAACTACGAGATATACGATAAGGAGTTACTGGCAATAATACGGGCATTCGAAGAATGGAGGCCACATCTGGAAGGTTCAAGTAAACCCATTCAAATACTGACCGACCACAAAAACCTCGAATATTTCATGTCCACCAAGTTGTTGAATCGTCGACAAGCAAGATGGTCCGAATTCTTGTCACGATTCGATTTCAAGATCATTTTCCGGCCAGGAAAATCAGGAGGAAAACCAGACGCATTGACTAGGAGGTCAGGAGACCTCCCTATGGAAGGGGATGAAAGACTGGTTGCCAATCAGCAGGCAGTCTTGAAACCTTGGAATCTGTCAAGTGTGACTACCTCATCCAATTCGGCAAACGGTTTACTCCAGATACTGGCAGACAACATGAACGAAGACCCGGAAAATGCAGTCGAAGGCCCAGACGATGCAATCGAAGATCCGGATAATGCCATCGAAGACGTGGACAACCTAGACAATACTGGACAGATTTCGACCCTACTTGAGGAAGCCTACCAAGTGGACCGGTTTCCGGAGCGGATTCTCAGATTGCTTCGAGACAACATCCGGCACTGCAAGGAAATATCACTGGCCGATTGCAAGGAGAAGAATGGCAGGCTGGTCTACCGCGATTGCATCTATGTGCCAGATCACATGCCACTTCGACTACGACTATTACAGAATCACCACGACCCACCAGCAATCGGACACCCAGGTCGAACAAAAACCTTCGAACTTCTTTCCAGGCAATATTATTGGCCCGCAATGAGGAAGGATGTTGACCGGTTTGTTCGCAATTGCAATGTTTGCCGCAGGACGAAGGCCACCCGCCATGCCCCTTATGGAGTGTTACGTCCTTTGTCAGTACCGGATCGGCCCTGGCAACATATCTCTGTCGATTTTGTCACCGGGCTACCGCCATCCAAGCAATTCGATGCCATCTGTGTGGTGGTAGATCGATTAACCAAACAAAGGCACCTGATCCCATGCAAGACTACAATCACAGCTGAGGAATTGGCACAGCTGTTCTGCGACCGGGTTTTCCGCTACCATGGATTGCCGAAATCGATTGTATCGGACCGTGGGCCCCAGTTCGCATCACGTTTCTGGAAACACCTCTGCCACTCCCTCAAAATTGAACCTCGTCTGTCTACAGCATTTCACCCGCAAACGGACGGCCAGACAGAGAGAATTAACGCTGTTGTGGAACAACACCTACGCGCTTATGTCTCATACCTACAGGACGACTGGGTGGACTATTTATTCCTGGCAGAATTTGCAGGTAATAATCAGGTATCGGAAACCACCACTGTGTCACCCTTCTTTGCAAACCTTGGATACCACCCCCATTGTGACTTTGAATTGGATATCCGTACAGATAATCCCGAAGAGCAACAGGCACAAACGGCAGTCGAGCGGATACAACACATCCACGATTTGGTGCAAACAGAAATGTGATATGTACAGGCCCGACAGCAAGATAATGCAGACCGACACCGTATACCTGCACCTGCTTTTCAGCCTGGCGACATGGTCTGGGTTGATGGACGGAATTGGCATACCGGACGACCAAGCCGGAAGCTTAAGAACAAGCACCATGGACCTTATCGTATCCTACGAACCATTGGCACACACGCATACAAGCTCGACATACCTCCAACAATCCGGAAACATTGAATGTTCCCAGTCTCCCTATTGCAAGCTGCTGCACAGGATCCACTTCCAGGACAGATTATGCCATCACCGCTTCCCATTATAGTCGAAGGAGAAGAAGGATGGGAGATCGAGGAGATTCTTGACAGCAGGTGAATTCGAGGTGGATGACTTCAGTGCCTAGTCAAATGGAAAGGATTTGATGCACCAACATGGGAACCGGAAGAGAATTTGACAGAGGTGCATGATGTCAGTGCCTACCATGAGCGCTACCCAGAAAGGCCACACCAGATCGCTCTCATAGGAACTCGAGTGCTAGAGGGGGGATACTGTAACGGCACGCCGCCGCCGAACGACTAGAGTCTGGAATGTTCTGGGTTCTGGATTCTGATTACACTGCGTAAGGAGGTCTTGGGTTTCTGGCTGCGCGGTGGGGAAAGGTTATGCTGGGTCTGGCTGTACAGTGTGAAGAAGGATCTGGATGTGGAACGCACTGATTGTATATAAGGGTGTGCTGTTGTCTGTCTTGCATGTTTCTTCTTCACGCAACAACTTGTTATCGTCAGCCATAGCCGGCCTTGACTACTAGCAATTGTTCCGCCTCAACGCCACGTCCCTGCCTTTGCCCATTCCACGTCCTTGTCTTGCCCGTTTTCCCCACGTCTTGTCCTTATCTGTCCACGCCCCCATGCCCTCGTCCATAGTCCTGGTTCGCTATCTGGAGTCAGAGAGCCACGCCCATTAAACTTTGTTCTTGGGTGCGGGCGCTCCTACTCACATTTCCGGCGTACTCACACTTCCAGCATACTTATGCTTCCAGCATACTCACGCTTACGGCGTACTCCCACACCACTCGTTGTTCTCGCGGTATCCTTCACACCCGGTGTGGTCTTGTCGCGGTCTTCTCACATACCTTGCATGGGTTCGTTGTTCTCGCAGTATCTGTCACGTCCAGCATGGTCTCATCGTGGTCTTCTTACATGCCTTCCGTGGGCTCGTTGTTCTCGCAGTATCCGCCACACCCAGTGTGGTCTTGTTGGGATCTCTTCACACGTCTTGAGTGGGCTTGTTGTTCTTGCGGTATCCGTCATGCCCAGTGTGGTCGCGTCGCGGTCTTCTCACACGCCTTGCGTAGGCTCGTTGTTCTTGCAGTATTCATTACGTCCAGCATGGTCTTGTCGTGGTCTTCTCACATGCCTTGCATGGGCTTATTGTTCATCTCATGGAGTTTGGTGGTTGCAGTGCCAGTCACAAGTAGAGAGGTAGGTCTGTGGTGAGAGATAATAGATTTTGTGGAGAAAGAATCTCCAGACTAGCTACCGCACCCCTCCTTTATACTTTTCCTTCCCTATGTGGAATCACAGCTTGCCCGCAATACTGACACAGTTCCTCCCCATCATGACTCAACCCCCGTAACCATGGAAAATACATGATCACACTCGGCTGCCGCACTGGCAACACTTTACTCCCGGCAACAGTAGAAAGGACGCGCAAGCAATAACACTAAGGAAAGAGAAGAAGGACGTACAAGCATAATCAAAGGAAACCAACATACGTCGTGATTGACAGGAGAAGGATGTACAAGCACAATCAATGGGAAACAGTATAGGTGAGAAAAAGGCGCAGACAACATTTTGGAGACGAAGGAGAAAGGACCTAGACCAGCCAGTGGTCGGGAAAGGGATTGTGGGATATCACTACCGGAGCAATGTGATCAGTGAGGCATCTAGGTAAGGAGGATGGTCGCAGCTGCGGCAGCGGAAACGAGGATGAGCCATAGGGCGGCAAGGGTGAGTGTGGCTCTGGCACTGGTGCCACAAAGACTGTCACGCCAGATTCGTGACAGCTAGTACCTGCGCTTTCGTACAGTTTGGCATACTTACCACAGCTTGGCACGCTTACTACAGCTTGGCACACTTACTACAGCTTGGCTTACTAACGACAGCTCAGCTAGCAAAATACAACAGTACAGGCTGCAATTCCACCCCTTTTTTCTTCGCCTTTCATCATATGTCCATCACACTTGATGCATCTTACTTCCTATCATCCAGGCTGCTGGCAACCTATTTACCGCCATCCTCATCGATATCATACTTGACACGAACTACCTGATGCCATCCACACCGCCAGCATCCTCATCGACATTGTACTCGTCGTGTCGCATTGTATTGTACAACTTCCCACTGTCTGTCACTTGGAGAGCTGCACTACTAATCTGATGAAGCACATCGATCTTTTCACCCCATCTCATTCGCGATTGTCCTTGCCGCCAGCATCATCCTCACCGCCATCCTCATCGACATCGTACTCGTCGCGTCATATTGTATGACATCCCACTGTCTGGCACTTGGAGAGCTGTGCTAACAATCTCACGAAGCACGTCGATCTTCTTGCAATGTCGTATTTGTGATTGTCCTTACTGCCGGCATCATTCTCACTGCCATCCTCATCGATATCGCACTCGTTGCGTCATATTGTACAACATTCTTGTGCGTCTGTCCCTATGAAAGTTGCACTAACAATCTCAGGAAATTCGTCGATCTTTTCGCCGTATCTCATACGTGATTGTCCTTGCCGCCCTCATCATCCTCACCGCCATCCCCATCGACATCATAGTCATCGCATCCTACTGATGCCAACCATGCCGCAGGCTTCCTCATCGACATTGTACTTGTCGCGTCGTATCGTACAACTTCCTACTGCATCTGTCCATCTGAAAGTTACGCTAACAATCTCAGGATATTTGTCAATCTTCTCGCAGTGTCTAATTCGCGATTGTCCTTGCAGCCGCCATCATCATTGGATGTGACGCAGCTGGGTGCTTGCACCGGGTAAGCTAAGTGTGGTAAATAGATGTACATTAAATGTAATCAATAGAACTGGATTGAGTCACAATTGTTTGATAGTCTTTGCTGCAATGTACCGTGCCCTAACAGTCATGTCTGGATGCTACCACTGTGACCACTCTGTTACCTATGTTTCGTGCACCATCGTAAGCGTCGTCCAGACATTTGCCTTGACACGCTCAGTCTGGAAGAAAATTGCCTTGACACACTGCGTCTGTAAGAAACGCACTGCGTCCAGAAGGAAAAATGCCCTGACAGTGCTCATCCAGAAGGTAGACGCCGTGGCGCATGTCATCCAGAAGGCAGATGCTGTGGCATGTGTCGTTCGGAGGATATTTGCCTTGACACTCTGAGTCTGGAAGAAATTTGCCTGGACACTCTGCATCTGGAAGGAATAATGCCCCAAGACTCCTCATCTGAAAGGTAGATGCCATGGCATGCGTCATCCGGAGGACATTTGCCTTGACACTCTGCATCCAGAAGGAAAAATTCCCTGATACTTCTTGTCCAGAAGGCAGACACCAAGGCACACATCGTCCCGAAGGCAGATACCGTGGCATGCGTTGTTCAGAGGACAATTGCCTTGACACTCTGAGTCTCGAAGAAATTTACCTTGACACTCTGCATCTGGAAGGAATAATGCCCTGACACTCCTCGTCCGAAAGGCAGATGCCATGGCATGCATCGTCCGGAGGACATTTACCTTGACACTCTACGTCAGAAAGGAAAAATGCCCTGACACTCCTCATCTGGAAGGCAGATGCCATGGCATGTGTCGTCTGGAGGACATTTGCCTTGACACTCTGCGTCTGGAAGAAATTTGCCTTGACACTCTGCATCCAGAAGACAGATGCTGTGGCATGCGTCATCCGGAGGACATTTGCCTTGACACTCTGCGTCTGGAAGGATAAATGCCCTGACACTCCTCGTCCAGAAGTCAGATGCTATGGCATGTATCATCTGGAGGACATTTGCCTAAACACTCTGCGTCTGGAAGAAATTTGCCTTGACACTCTGCGTCCGTAAGAAATAATGCCCCAACACTCTTTGTCCGGATGACATTTGCCTTGACACTCTGTGTCTGTAAGACACGCGCTGTGTCCCGAAGCAAAATGCCCTGACATTCCTGGTCTGAAAGGCCGATGCCATGGTGTACGTCATCCCGAGGACATTTGCCTTGACACTCTCCATCAGTAAGAGACTCACTGTGTCCTGAAGCAGAATACCCTGATACTTCTCATCTGGAAGGCGGAGGACGTGGCATGCATCGTTCGGAGGACATTTGCCTTGACACTCTATTTCTGTAAGACAAGTGCTGCGTCCAGATGGTGAATGCCCTGACACTACTCACCCGGAAGGTAGATGCCATGGCATGCATTATCTGGATGACATTTGCCCTGGCATTATTCGTCCAGAAGGCCAATACGCTGCCCATCTCTGTCTAGTACATATATGCATGGACAGTTCTCGTCATGAGTGGCATGTGCGATGACACGCATTGTCTGGAGCGAGACTACCTTGCCAGGTTACGTCCCGAGCATCTAGACGTTTCCGACATGTCAGGAGCATCCGGATGCAGAATTTTTTACCTGATGACAGCGTGTGAGTACGATGACCTCACCAGATCCTATGGCAATCTATATGAACAGCTCCCTGAGACTCAACAAGGTGCTCTACAGCCTCAAGCAAGCACCTCTCCTATAGCATGCTACCATAAACGAGTTCCTCCTGTTGATTGGCTGTACACGTGCACATGTAGACAAGAATCTGTACCTCCGCTCCAGCATCTTTCTCCTCCTCTATATCAACGACACCACAATCCTGTACCCATGATCAGCCTCCAAGGCTGCCGAGGAACTCAAGACGGCACTGAAGAAGAAATACAAGATGACGGATCTTGGGAAAGCCAAGCAGTTCCTAGGCTTGGAAATAGCACGTCAGGACTCTGGTACCATCACCCTTAGACAGGCCAAATACATCCAAACCATCGTCAAACACTTCTGGATGGAAGACGCAAACCCCACCCTACTCCTCTCCACAACAAAACAACTCTCGAAAACATGCTGCAAGGAGAGACAGAACTAGATGCTGGACACTACCAGAGTAGAGTCAGCAGCTTGTGGTATGCAACCACAGCTACCCATCCTGATTTAGCCTTTGCCGTATCGGTACTCAGCGACTACAGCAGCAGACCCTTCACATCGTACCTGACAGCCACCAAACAAGTCCTTCGATACATCAAAGGAACCGCTGACCTGAAACTTGTGTTTCCTCGTATACCCATCACTCCATCACCGATATTCGGTTTCACGGACTCCAACTTTGCAGGGGATATCAACCAAAGAAAGTTGCAGGGAGGTTATATCTTCCAAGTCTACAATGGACCAGTCTGGTGGAAATCCTACAAGCAGTTGATGGTAGAACTCTCCACCACGGAAGCCAAATACGTTACTTGCTCAGAAGCTGCTTGAGAAGCCCAGTGGCTTGCCAAACTCCACATGGACATTGTTGGGAAACTCGGATGTCCTCTCCCTATCTGTACCGATTCCAATGGCGTGTTGAAGAACATCCAGGCAGCTGGATACGGGAAGAGCAGGAACAAACACATTGAACTGAAGATCCACCACTGCCGGTACCTTCACACCACTCGAGAGTTGGAATTCTCGTACGTTTCCACCTACAACAACCTGGTAGACATCATGACGAAGGTGCTGGGACCTGAGAAGCATAGGGGCTTTATGGAGGGTATTGGGCTATGGCGTTAGCAAGGTTATTGTTCTGGGTCTTTGTCTGTTTACTTCCGTTGAGCTGGCACTCTTTTGTCCTCTAGCAGATCAGCTTTTTCCCACGAGGTTTTGCAACTGCAGAGGTTTTAATGAGGCCAGGGGAGATTTGTTTTTATGAGGTTGACTTTACTGTCTTGCTGTTCTTTGTTGCTTACTTGCTGCTCTGTCTTCAACGGTACGCAGCAAGAGGGGAAGCGTCATGAGATGTGGCTCGGACAGGGACCGGGCACATTCTCGGAGATGAGACTGGTAGCGTCGGCGTATTGTCCGGTGGACTAGCCACCGAGACCGATAGCGTCGGCACACCGGCCTCCGGTGGAATAGCCACGAAGACCGATATAATGGGGCGTCCCGCGCCGGGACGTTCGTTCTACACTGAATATACTGTATACCGATCTACATATCTTCATAGTTTCGATGCCAAGGAAAAAGTGGTTGCTCGGCGGTGAGTGAAAACAGATAACGGACGGTAACTGAAGTTGGTTCGGCGGCGCTGACAACACCCAGTTCCACACAACGCCCACCAGTCCATGGGATTGGGAACCACCGGCTGCTGCATTCCGGAAGGAGCTGAGGAACTTGATCTCCTCGCAGATGTGGCTACGCTCGAGGAGGATATTGTCTATCCGGGGCAGTAACCATGGCTCAACCGGCAATGATGTGGCGCGCTGGCTCTTTTATTTAATGTGGCTCTCTCTCTCTTATTGAATTTTTTCGCTCTCTCTCTCTCTCTTTTTAATGTGGCGCGCTCTCTCTTTTATTTATTGGGGTCCTTAGACATTTCGATTTTTGATGTGTCGCTGATGGGCACTTACAAGTATTGCAAATTGTTAAAATGTAATTGTAGGGGTTTTGATCCTTCGTGTCGCTACGGGCCGCCGTAAAGAAGAGAGACCAAGAAGAGAATGCCAACACTGATTCCGGTCCGGTTCCCTTGCAACACAGCATGGCTCTCGCCGGCGCGCCACGCCGGAGCGGCGAGAAGTATTCCCAACAAACGTTATCGCGTGCGGTCACCGAGACTATGGTGAAAGTACACTACATACACTGTTTCTCCTATCCACTATGCGTAAGGCACCCGTTGAAGCACCCGTTGCCCTCAGACCTCCGCCTAGCCTATCCAGAATATACAGAGCGTACCAATGAAAGAACAAAGCAGAGATATTCAGACCATTGCTGGCTTGGCCTGCGCGCCCACGCCGGCTGGACAGGGTCAACGCAGTTCAACTGCCAGGCAGACCTGGACTGACAGAGTCATCGGATAGCCCCGCCAGGACCGGAGGGCCCCAAAAGCCGGCGGGCACCCCGCGGGCCGCCCGGACTATTCATCGTCATAAATTCTGTATTTAAACCGCGGCGTCCGTCCGTCTTTGTCCTCAGCGGTAACATCAGCTCCCCGTTCGATCAGCATTCGCACAAGCTCGTCATGTCCCCTCTCCGACGCAAGGTGGAGTGGTGTCCACCCGGTTGTGTCGGCAGCGGTAACATCAGCGCCCTGTTCGATCAGCAGTCGCACCAGCGCGTAATGTCCCCTCCTCGACGCCTCGTGGAGTGGTGTCAGCCCGTCGCTGTCGGCAGCGGTAACATCAGCGCCCCGTTCGATCAGCAGTCGCACGAGCGCGTAATGTCCCCTCCTCGACGCCTCGTGGAGTGGTGTCAGCCCGTCGTTGTCGGCAGCAGTAACATCGGCGCCCTCGTCGACCAACAGTCGCACGAGCGCGTTATGTCCCCTCTCCGACGGAAGGTGGAGTGGCGTCCACCCGGTTTTGTCGGCAGCAGTAACATCAGCGCCCCTGTCGATCAGCAGCCGCACCACCTCCTCATTTCCCATCTCCGACGCCCCGTGGAGCGGCGTCCACCCGTCTTCGCCGGCAGCGGTAATATCAGCTCCCTTGCTGATCAGCAGTCGCGCCACCTCCCCATTTCCTCTCTCCAACGCCCTGTGGAGTGGTGTCCGCCCGTATTTGTCGGCAGCAGTAACATCAGCGCCCTTGTCGACCAGCTGTCGCATCACCTCCTCATTTCTCTTCCCCGACAACAGATGGAGCGGTGTCCACCCGGTTTTGTCGGCAGCGGTAACATCAGCGCCCCTGTTGATCAGCAGCCGCACCAGCTCCTCATTTCCCATCTCCGACACCCCGTGGAGTGGTGTCCACCCGTCTTCGCTGGCAGCGGTAATATCACCTCCGTTGCCAATCAGCAGTTGCACCACCTGCTTGTTTCCGCTGGCCAACCCCCTGCGGAGTGGTGTCCGCCCGTATTTGTCGGCGGCGGTAACATTAGCGCCCTTGTTGATCAGCAGTCGTACCACCGCTTCGTGTCCCCTCCTCGACGCCTCGTGGAGCGGTATCTGCCCGTCTTTGTCGGCAGCGGTAACATCAGCGCCCTTGTCGATCAGCAGTCGCACCAGCGCCTCGTGTCCCCTCCTCGACGCCTCGTGGAGCGGTGTCTGCCCGTCTTTGTCGGCAGCGGTAACATCAGCGCCCTTGTCGATCAGCAGTCGTACCACCGCTTCGTGTCCCCTCCTCGACGCCGCGTGGAGCGGAGTCTGCCCGTCCTTGTCGGCAGCGGTACCAACAGCGCCCTTGTCGATCAGCAGTCGCGCCACGCCCCAATTTCCCTTCTCCAACGCCCCGTAGAGTAGTGTCTGCCTGACTTTATCGGCAGCGTTAACATCAGCGCCCTTGTCGATCAGCAGACTCAAAATCTGGAGATCGCCGGTCTCACACGTCGTGGGAAGAAGCGCATTCATATCAATCAAAGGCGGAGGCGAAGAATCGAGTATTCTAACCAATTTTCGACTGATGTGAAATGCGTATGCACACGATAAGAGAGAAGACTCTAGCCGTCTATGCGCCCTAACCCGCTTCCAGAGCACACTGCTCTGCCATCCTTGAGCTTTTACGTGTGTATCGTAATATTCCCGCCACCGTTGATGGTTAGTCCCTGACATGAACGTATCCCAAATGGTATTCAATATGGTACAATCCTTGCCACGCGTGAAGTGCCACGGCCAGAACGCCGCCGAGTATAACAAAAGGTGGCGATCCCGATACCGCCCTTCGTAGGTCTTGAGGTTGGCATTATAGCTCCCCCACGCCCTTGGTGTGCAGATCAACGAGAGACATGCTTGTGCAATTTCGGTGTGTGAATAGTCCGTACAAAGTTTGGAATCGAAAAACTCATCCACTGATAGGTGTGCAAAGCGAAAGATGTTCAGACTTTTGTCCAGGATGATGAGGTTCTGGCAGGCTTTCAGGAGTACGTTCGGCTGTACTGGTTCGTGTGTAAATTCGCCACTGGGTCTGACATGAACGCTGACAGCATCAAGGAGTGTCTCCGATCGTACTGGCTCGCAGGAAAATTTGATCCAGCGGAAGGCATTGAGTGCAAGCCGCGGAGTCCCTCGCGGTTGCCTGCAAATGCGGTCGTATATCTGCTCGTAGGCTTTCCGTAGGGTGTCGGGAAGGTCCCTTAGGCCTTCTCGTATGTCTCGCTCGGTGGTCATGCCGCAGAGATATGTAATCTGAAGCGCGGCAAGTTGGAACCTAGCGAAGTGTTGTCAGCAGTGTCCATGGCGTATCGTAGGTTAAACTCACATTCCGCGTGACCGCACGCCTAATACCTTGCGTATTTCCGCCTGAAGCTTACCGCTAACGGCGCCGCTGAGCAGTTCTCGGTCCTTAATGCCAGTCTCAATGCTCTCCTTAATGAAGCGCTCAATATCACTTGCATTGTCGTCTGGCTGCAGCTCAATCCTGGGAAACATCTCGAACTGTTGGAGGATGTCAACATCCATTCGAGTCGTCGCGAAAATCTTGACTAGATTCTTAGATTTCTCCATGACAAAATTCAGCGCCTGCAGCAAAGATTTCCGGGTCAAGGGCTCGACTTCGTCCAACGCGTCGATGCAGATAGTTGTCTGCTCGTACACATCGGCCAACTCAACGAGAAGCACTTGACTCTCCGTGATGCTGAGTCTTGCCTTCTCCTGACCTTGAACCCTCCTTTTTTCATAGGCGTCGACGACCGGCTTCATTAGCGAATTTTTATCAGAGTCGGTCCGTGCAAGCTGGTGAATAAGGGCGCTCAGGATCCTCTCGGGATCCCGCTGGCTCTCTTCGGCATGGTTGCAGTAGAAGTACGCCAACTTGCCCAGTTGGGAATCCGACGCGAAAGAGTCGACGGCTACCGATGCAATGAAAGTCTTCCCAGCACCGGCTAATTATCTAGTCAGATGCAAGCCGCAGGATCTAGATGACTGGGGGAGCCCGGAACTTACGAATACCTCGCAACAACAGCAACTTCGAAATACTGGATGATAGCCACTCCTTGTACTCCCCCTTCTGGAACAGCCACTCTCCGGTACCTGCAAGCCGCGCTGCGGTGATCCTGGTGTGGTGTTCGGTGTACGGAATGATGGATATCCATCTCAAGATCTCGGACCTCTTGGATTCTAGTACAGTCTTAGCCGATGAATATATATCGGTGAAATCTTCGGGCTTCCTCACCTTTTAGTAGTTCTTGCATTTCGTCTACTTGGGGCCCGATTCTTGACGATGTTGTGCTGAGGTCTCGCAGATGACGCCGAAGATCGGCGAACTCGTTCGCTGTATCTGCTTAACGTCAGCAGCAGACCCCACGGCGATGTAGTCTGATAGTACAATGAGCTCCTGCTGCCGAAGCATCCTTTTCCACTGTCTCTTCCAATTCCCTGACATCGTTGAAGTAGTCGGTCGTCGCCTCGGTTGAGAGAGCTGCTGTGAAGTGACCCTCTGGGAAATGAAACTGTCAGCGACACCACCATAAAAAGCTATCCAAGGGAGCACACCTTTCGACTTGGCGATTCCTTTCGCCACGAACTTGAGGATCTCGCTGTAGAGCTTGACGATTGACTTCTCCAAATTACTCGCAGCCGCAGTTCGCGTGCGGTCGAGGTAGAGCAGCTCGTAGATAGCGCACCGAGCAACGATGCAGATGGTTTTCTCGAGTCCGATCAAGATGGAGTCTAGCGCGTCTGACTTGTCCACGCAAACCTTTGGAGATTGCTGTTAGGTTGTGAGTCTCTTTGCAGGGGTTGGGAGCTTATATTCACCTTCAGGAGAAATCGGAAGGCTGCCCAGGGAAGTGCGGCGTGTGTGGGGTCGTATTGGGCGATGATACCGCCAATCTCGCGGAACTTGTGCACCCACCGGAGCGTTTTCATGACTATATCCTTCATGATAACCACATCCTGGCGGAAAGGAACCTTCCACTCCTTTCCTTCTCTCTGTTCCTTGATCCCGGTGGTGATATCACCAATCTCCGAGGCGATCTGACTCACATCTTTCCCTAGGCAAGTTTCCGACAAGATTTGGCGCTGCTTCGGCGACAGATGGCTACTGTCCGAAGCCACTTCCCACAAGGATGGATGATCTTTCGACTGTGGATCTGCAACTGGTGTTGTGGTAGCTGTCGAAGCGCGTGCATCGTCGGGGGCCTTGCTAGTTGCAGCAGCCGTCGGCGCGGGTTCGGTTGCGAGAACGGAACAATGCGACGCGCTAGCCGGCGTCGCGTTAGCAGAGGCAGATGTTGGCGGAGGCTCGAACTGCGGGTATGGCAAATTGATGGCCGGTGTTAACGCGGCGTCGCCTGGCGAACCGAGCGCTGGGGATGCTAGCAACAGGTTCGACCGCTCCGACGGCGGCCGCGGGCTCGGCTCCCGCGACTTCGCTGGCTTTCCGGCGAGAACCCGCAATTTTTGTCTGATGCCGAATCTGGAGGGCATCGTCTAGGATTTTGAGGATTCACGACCGGGGACAAGGAGGCGATTCACTTGTAACTCTATCGGATCGGTTTTGGCGGCGCCTGAGCTGACGGACCCACGACCTGGAAGAGACTCCACCGATCTCGTGCTTTGATTGTAAGATTGGTATGTTCGCTTTCGCGGCACAAGTTGACGATCGCGGGACCTAGTATGATGTCTCGGATGGCAGCGTCGACGGTAGCGGAGTGTGTGATGATGATGATGGTAATGCTTGCGACACCGCATGCGAGAGGGGGAAGTGCGGGGGTGCGGCACATTCATACGCCTGCAAATGTCACCTTTCATAGGTGGACAAGCAGCAAACGAATCGCGCAAGTGAGACAATTGGTGCCGGCTTATATGCTTTGCGCCATGCACCCTGCTTTCTGTTTTAATCGTCACGCGGGATGGCGGCAAGTCATACCATTGTGTCAGTACCAACGCTGCAAATGGGCTGGAGGCGCTGTAGATACAAGATGGATCCTGCCGCCTATGGTCGCGCCTGCTTCCATTTCGTCTCCGGCATGCTTTGTCCAGCCAATACCTAGAATGGATGAAGAGCCAGCCCGCTGCCAAGCCGCACCCAAAAATTTGCAGTTTCGCACTCTGGCGGGCGAGCGACACCATTGGGCGAGCGGGAAAAGTGCGCGTGCGAGCTGGTTGACGACCTGACGATCGGGCGGCGGATCGAGCGGCGGGCAAACGAGCGCTCGAACGAGTAAACAATCAGGTTGGAGTTGAGGGGCGAGCGTGCAAGGTAGTGCGAGCAGTCTGCGAGAGGATAGGACTGGACAAGAGAAGGCAAGTTCAGGCAAAGCTGGCCGAGGCAGGGTAAGGCAACATATGGCGAGACAGAGTAGTGCAACAAATGGCGAGACAAGGGGAGACAAGGTCCGAGGTAATATGTGCCACTATGAGCAGGGTGTTACGCCAAATTCTACGTAATACGCCAGGCGACAGCCACGTTTATTTAGCGAGAATTCTAAGCAAATACGGAAACAAATAAAGATCCGGTGCCGAGGTTCTATTCGCGCCTTGACACTGCTCGGCTTTACATTAGGGAGGTTCTGCAAGAGTAGTGTGCACTACAAACGCCCTAGCAGGGGTGATGAATTAGGAATGGCTAGTTCAAGTTGGGAGATGTAATGACAGTGGTAGTTTTGGAGGTTTGGCGGTTTTGTGGTTGTCGTCTGAACGATAGAAATTTTTTTCGTTAGCCCCATCGCAGAATCATCCACCCCCGGATCCAGAGTTCGCGACACCATCTGCCCGAATCCACCTGCCCGAACCCTCTCGCCCGAATCCGCCTGCCCGAATCCACCTCCCCGACGCCTGCCTGTCCTTGATCACCTGTGTAGGCCCGCATAGGAGAGCAGCTACATGGTTACTGACCATCTGGCGATGTATGAGGGCGTACGAGGTGGTGGAGTCCAGCATCTCGAGAGCAGCGATAATTCGTCGTCTCTCAGTACGCGATCGTGGCATGGTGGAGGTGGTTGTGGTGATAGTAGGTAGAAGACATTCTCGCGATGTTTTTTTTCCAAGACAATTTAAGTCACGTGGTCATCAGCTAATGCTGCGTTCAGACAATCAGAGCCTTTGTTTACATGTAAACAAACCTCGTAGTTCAGTCGTAGTTCACACTGATGGTACGAAATCAGATAATAGCGAGTGTGTTGTATTCTCTATGAAGTCTAGGACAGTTCGCTCGCCGCTATACCAACGCCAACTTGGCGCCCAGGATACGCTAGTCTCTGACTCCCAACACTATCGCTGCAGGGGAATTTTGCGGTGGAGTTGGGGGCCGCTAGTCCTAGCCCTACATGCACAACCAGATTTCCTCCGCCAACCGCCCAGCCAAGTGCCCCGTCGCCGCCGCCGCTCAGCCAACCGCAACCCCGCCGCCGCCGAGCTCACCGCCGCTCTACTCAGTGTAAGTTCGATTCGAGTTTTTTCGGATATGCGAGGCAACGTGATCGTGGTGACGATATATCAAAAATAAATTTATACATAGGTCTGCCGAGTCTACACTAACGGGTGTTTAGCGCAGCCATGTTAACCAACTTCTGTCTAGTTACTGGTTTTTAGCCTGGAGGAAAAAGTTCCACAGCGTTTTCCAGCGGTGGAACTCAACAGCCAATCATCTCTATCCTTGGCGAAACTTGGCGACGCTAATTGTTCCAACTGAAACTCCACCACACTTCGGCGATACCCACATTCTTTGCGCGAACCAACGCAACCAGCTACACACCACGAGCACACAACCACGCGACAACGAAACCACACACGAACGGAACGCGTTCCACAGAACGTCGGTAGGACAGAGGCACGTAAGTACATACCCTAATAAAGCAGGAGCAGAGGAATAAGCATAAGCACAATCAGAGGCTCACGTTTTGCGGCGAAAAACTTGCCTGACGATAATGCCGAGCAGCAACGCCTGAAACGAAAGTCCATACGGACTACTTCATACTCGAACATGTCCCTCTTAAACACAGAGGGGAGACTAGGTTTTAGGATACACGACATCAAAACGGTGCCGCTTACGAGCGTGTTGACGAAAGCCAACTATGCGCTTGAAGGAGAGGACTCGGTCTTGAAGACCAAGGAAATGGTGTACGAGCAAATAGTGGACCATATTCTTATCGAAGGCTATTCTACAGAAGCGGAAACATACTTCAAAGAAGCCAACGTTAACGACCTCGTTTACGCAATCATCAAACCGATAATCGTCAACTTCGTGCGCAAGTCGGGCCGGAAAGGTATCCAGCTATTGAGAGAGAAAGAGATCGTTTCGGTGGATGGTGAGGTAGGCAGCAATGAGGAATTTGTTGTCATGGACATAATTTCAGTGACCGAGCGGAACTATGTCTTTATCATCGAGGGAAAGAGAAGTTCTGTGGGAGAAGCGATGAAACAGTGTTTGCTGTCATTGAATGATGCTGGAGATAACAATGGCGGAGGTGTTGTCTACGGTTTCGTCACGACACGACAGCATTGGCAAATGCTCAGCTACGACGGTACATTGTTTCAGAAGACACGTGAAATGACGGTAGTATTTGATGGGATGGATGAGGATAAAGAGTCGTGGATGAAGGAGGGCTCCTTGTTGGTGGACTGCATGAATTTGGCGTTGAGCAATGGAGGGATTGTGAAGAAGGACGTGGTTGTTGTCGCGGAGTGATTTTTTTGCTTTTCGGCTGTCGCGGAGTCATTTCGTTGTCATTCTGGAATTGAGGAGTCATTGTTGCGATCGTGTTTTGTTAGGGTGTGGTTGCGGTCATTATTTTTACTGAGTCAATTTTATTCTATTAGTTATCATTCGAAGGGAGTGAGATTATGAAAAGATGGGGGGGCCCCGCCCGGCGGGTGGGAGGGAGAAGTCGTAGAGTGAGGAGACCGAGGAGACCGAGGAGACTAGTTTTCAGGCGCAAGCCACATGGTAAGGCTAGAACCTGCGCCAAGCCCGTCATCAACCATCACTCCGCTCGAGCCCTGTAATAATTATTTCTTTTACTCTGGGTCTGGAAGGAAAGCCTGAGCCTCCAAATCTCCGAACTCGGGGAAACCCCCGGACTGAGAAATCAGTACCCTAAGTCCTTCCGGGAGTTGTGTCAGAGCCTGCGCAGCACAGCCGTGAAAGCACACCACCAAAGAAAAAGAAAAAACGAAACCCTGGGGATTGGTGATATCCTGTCAGTATAAGGAGGGAGGTAGAAAAGTTCGGAAAACGTCCATTAGCATCTTGTTAACTACAATAAAGATATTCTCTGGCCCACCCTCTTCGGTTGGTCTTAGGCGACAATGGACGGCCTCGGTTTCGGGTTGGCACATCGGGTGTCGGGCAAACTGGGGGTTCCATACAGTTGACTAGGAGTGTCAGATTAGATGTATATGGATGATCGGCCAAGGAATCGTAGGATTTCTTCCATCTCCACAGTGGGTAATCCAAATACGAAAGATGCCGTCTCAAGCGAGATACTACTGCAATCGAAGTGTTCGCATGTTTTGGGTGTTGCTGGCAGGAATCGGGTTTGGTGTGAAATAGGGGTGTCCGGCCAGCCACCGAGAAGGCCCCGAACATGAGTAGAACGACCACGCCAACACTGAGCTTGGCGCCGTTGAGCAACTACCAGGCCGACGAAGAATGCGGTGCTGGTGAGCCACTACTAGGTCAACGCCGAACTCGGTTACTGTGAGCAACTAGGGCGGCGCCTAACGCGGTGCTGGTGAGCAACTAAGCCGACGCCGAACTCAGTGCCAGTGAGCAACTAGGTCAACGCCGAACTTGGTGCCAGTAAGTAGCTGCTAGGCTGATGGCGTAACCTGTGCCGCTGACCAACTAAGCCAACGCCTAACTTGGTGTCTGCGAGCAGCCAAGCCAACGCCGCTCTTGCTTCCAGCGAGCAACGAAGCCGATGGTGAGCTTGGTGCCAGTAAGGTACTCAGCCAACGCTAAGCTTGGTACGGGTGAGCTACTCAGCCGACCCCAAGCATGGGTCCGGCCGCCAGTGAGCTACTAAGCCGACCCCGAGCATGGTGCCGGCGAGATACCTGGCCGACACCGACTTTGGGTCCGTCTGACAGTGAGGTACTAGGCCGACGCCCCGCTTGGTACCGATGAGCTATTAAGCCAACGCCGAGCTTGGTGCCGGTGAGCTACTAAGCCAACGCCAGGCTTTGGGTCCTGCCGCCAGTGAGGTACTAGGCCGACGCCGAGCTTGGGTGCCAGTGAGCAGCTAAGCTGACGCTGACCTTACTGCCGGCGAGGGACTAACTTGTCGGTGTTCAACATCTCGAAAAAGCTGACTATATAACAAATTCTCCGACTGACGCTGTGGAGATACGAAAGATCAGAACCCGAACTGTTGCGATAACTCTCGTGAGAATCCCCAGACCATTGAGATGCAAAACAGGAGAAACACCATCGTGGTGAATGCAAAAAATCTCGACCACGTGCCACTTCCGAACCGTAAAGTGACAACTTCCGTGTAATCCCAAAAAAAAACAACCTAAACCAAAGGGAATACTGCTCAACTGGCTACCCTCCGAGTCGTACGACATCTCTCTTTTTTCGGTCTACCTGTCCGCCGCTATAGTGTTGTCATCGTCATTTGGCAGATGCTCTATGGGGCTGGCGACTGGCTCCTCAGACATCGGGTTACCCCCACTCATTATCTCACGTGATGATTAGGGAGAGAGGGTATTGGTGTTCTACGTAAACCAGTTAGATGGAGGTGGATCAGTGAGACCACTCACCAGAACACTTACGGTTCTGAGTCCCGCGAGCTTCGAAGACTGTTCCAACTGTGGTTTGTGAATAACCAGCGTCTCATCAAGGTGTATCATACGAATCCCCAATGGAGTTGTTGGACTGCTAGTGGGCACTTCCGCTTTTCGACCATGAGCCACCGACTGATTTCGGGCCTACCTAACATTGGCGGGGCGTTGCAGTCCGACTGGAAGAATCCGGTCCATCCAATTATCCACCGTAAGTTTCGAGCCGACACGGTCACCCCAGCCATTGTCCCTCCTTTCATGAGCACCGACCGTCCCCATGGACCCACCGAGCTCCCGCCCCCCCTCCCCGACCCCGCATCAGAGAGGCGGAATCCATCCCGCAGTTTAGGAAACCATTCGGCCTTTTTCTCATGCTCAGTCAAAGCACGGCACACCTCAGTAAGCCGAGCTTTTTTTTGCTTCAAAGCTGTTTCGTTGTGCTAGATAGCATCGCGTGTGGCCCTGCTCTCAACGAGAATACGCTCCATCGTGTATCTGGCTAGTCCGTGAATTCCGATGTTGGAAAATATAGATTGTTTTTTGGCCCATCATTTACCGTGTGCCGCCTGACTAAACTACGGCGAAGTACATGCTCCGTTTTTCCAGTCCACTGTCCGTGGGGTGCCAAGGGTCTCAACAGTCCGGCTGGGCCAATCCTGGCCTCGGCCCGGACTGACCTGCGAGAAGCAGACCGCGCTAGCCCACTGCCCGCGGGCCACGGGCTTTTGGAGCCCGCCTGGTCTGGACTGGGTCGGCCGGCGGGCCGGGCAGACGAGGGAGTTTTCATGTCTTGTCACCCTGCGTCGACCGGCCCCCAATTCACTAGCGTCTTAGCATATCATGGGCGGTGCGATTACTGGGAGCTTGCGGCCACCACCACGACAAACAGAAACTGTTCCGCCCGGAAAAGCACCGAGAAGATAAGGCCCAAGCTCCCCTCTGCCCTCCGCCCAGGCTGAGGACTTTTGTATATTGACAGAATGAACTGCTTACGATCATGTATCCTTAATCGAATCAACCATCTTCATCACTATGGATCCCACACACCATCGACCCCGGACGAAACTCAACGCCAGAAAACGCCAAGACTTTTAACCGACCCACCAAATTTCGCGACCGCTAAGACTTCACGGACTCCACGATGTCCGGCGAAGCGACCCTGCCGAGCGGGGCAGCCCCGATGGTGGCTGCCAGCGCCGGCCCGAGTGAGGGCTCCCTTCTGAGGGAGCTCGGAGGAGACACAGGAAGCTACAGGGAGGAGAAGATGGTGGAAGACAGTGGAAGCGAGCTCAGCGAGCTCGAGAGCAGTGTGGTGGGGATGGAGGTGGAGGAAGAGTGGGAAGGAAAGGGCCGTGGGAGGCCAAACTTCAAGCGCGCAACCTCCGGCGTGGGGCAACAGCAGAGCATGCAGGACTTTTTCCAGCGCGGAGGCAATGACATTTTCGACACGCCTGGAAAGTCGGCCATGGGAGGAGCACTCACCCACTCCCTCGCAGCAGCCGCAAGCAGCGCACAGGAGGTGGAAATGGCGGAGACCCTGAACTCTGCCAAGAGTTTCGGGGAGGGGGTCGGGAAATTGGATGTGGGGGCGGTTGACTGGGCGGAAGCGGTGGCAAATGAAGTGGAGATGGAGGGGGTGGTGGACTCTGAGAGGTCGA
>Ga0307508_10001746_pt1 | contig 24119 bp, 20 predicted proteins | sample 9_EM_MG_FD_203089 | JGI IMG/M metagenome (GOLD analysis project Ga0307508, IMG submission 203089) | Populus trichocarpa ectomycorrhiza microbial communities from riparian zone in the Pacific Northwest, United States - 9_EM | ecosystem: Host-associated > Plants > Roots > Unclassified | place... | reverse complement strand
TGTGGCCCATGGTGGAACGGGCACGCAGTCTTGACGCGTTGCTCAGCAGCGAAAAACGCCAGCGCGAATTGCTGCGGGCGCTTCCTGTACCCTGTTACGTCGTCGATCAGCAAGGCCGGCTGGTGTTGTACAACCAGGCGGCCGCGACCCTGTGGGGAAGCGCTCCGGAATTAGGCACGGTGTACTGGGAAAAAATTGTCGAACTCGACACCATCACCAAGGCCGCGTTGTCGCCCGATCAAACGGCAATCGCGTCGGCTTTGCGAAAAAAACAGCCCGTGCGCGGTGCCGAAACACTCATCGTCCGATCCGATGGCTCACCACGTTGGATCATCAACCAACCGGATCCGATCTTCGACGCACAGGGAAATTGCACCGGGGCGGTCAATGTCGTGGTCGACGTCACCGAGGAGCGGACGGCTCACGACAAAGTGCAGAAAGCAGCGGACCGGTTGAATCTCGCGATCTCGGCCGCGCGCCTGGGCGACTGGAATTGGGACGCGGCGACAGACTTCATCGCCATCTCTCCGCGCACCGCTGAAATCTTCGGTATTCCGCCAAGTACCGATCTCACCCGCAGCCGCCTGCGCGCGCTTTTGCATAAAGACGATCGCGAGCGTGCGCTGGAGGCGCTGAAAACGGCGATGGAAACACGAACCGACTACGATATAGAATATCGGGTGATCCGTCCCGATGGCACCGGGCGGTGGGTGGCAGCGAAGGGGCGGTCGTTCAACGGACCTCACGGCAAACCCAGCGGCATGGTCGGCGTGGTACAGGACATCACCGAACGCCGCCAGCAAGCGGAAGCGCTGAAAACGCTTGCGATCAAAATTGAAAACCAGGCACGGCTGTTCGACGCCACACTCTCGAATCTCACCGACCTGGCGTATGCCTTCGACCGCGACGGACGGTTTATTTTCGCCAACAAACCGCTGCTTGAATTGTTGGGTCACAAACTCGATGACGTCGTCGGTAAAAAACCCATCGAACTCGGTTATCCGCCCGAAATTGCGAAACAGATTCAACACCAGATTCAGGAGGTCATCGCCAGAAAGGAAACTGTTCGCGGTGAAACCTCGTTCACCGACCTGCGGGGTAAAGCCGACGATCACGAATACATCTATAATCCCGTCATCGCGCCCGACGGCAGCGTCAGCGCCGTAGTCGGTTCCACCCGTATCATCACCGAACGCAAACGCGCCGAGGAAACTCTCCGTCAGAGTGAAGCCCAGCTGCGCCTCGTCACCGACAATGCACCGGTATTACTGGTGCGTACCGACCTGGCCCACCGTTTCACGTTTGTTAACCGGGCGTACGCCGTTCGCAACGGATTCACCCCGACCGCGATGGTCGGCATGAAAGTTTCCGATGCACTGGGCGCGGGTGCATTCGCGACGATTCAACCCCACATGGAGAAAGCCCTCGCCGGCGCCCGCGTGGAATTCGAAATGGAAGTTCCTTACTCAAAGCTCGGTCACCGCTGGATTCACGTCATCTACGTTCCGGAAAAAGATGCGCGTGGGGAAATCACCGGCCTCCTCGGCGTGATCACGGATATCGGCGCGAGAAAAGATGCGGAAAACGAACTCAAGCGTGCCCGCGATGAAGCGGTGGCTGCCTCGCGGGCCAAGGACGATTTCCTGGCCGCGCTTTCCCACGAACTCCGCACTCCGCTGAATCCTGTGCTCTTGCTGGCGAGTGACGCAGTGAACAATCCCAAGTTGTCACCCGCGATTCGCGCGGACTTCGATCTCATCCTGAAAAACGTCAATCTCGAGGCCCGCTTGATCGACGATCTGCTTGATCTCACCCGGATCACCCGGGGAAAATTAAACCTCGATCAACGCGTGTGCAACCTGCACACGATTCTGCAGGACGCACTATCCACGGTGGAAGCAGACATTGCCGCGAAAAATATTCAGCTTACCGTGGATTTTGGGGCTGCGCACAGCCGGGTGCAGGGAGACTCCGTGCGGCTCCAGCAGGTTTTCTGGAATATCTTAAAAAATGCCGCGAAGTTCACTCCGGAAGGTGGCCGGATTTCCGTGGTCACCCGCGAAGCGGCCAATGACAGCCTCATCCGGCTGCAAGTGACCGATAGTGGCATCGGCATGACGAAGGACGAAATCAATCGCGTGTTCCTGGCCTTCTCCCAAGGCGATCACGCCAACGCGGGCTCCGGCGTACACCGGTTTGGCGGCCTTGGACTCGGGCTCGCGATTTCAAAAATGCTCGTCGATTTGCACGGCGGAGAAATTACTGCATTTAGCGAGGGCCGCGAGCGTGGCTCCACTTTCCAAATCGATTTGCCGCTCGCGCTCGCCAGCGACGGAAGTGAGATCGCGTCAGCCAAACCCAGCTCCACGCGAACGTACGCGCCATTTCCGTTTGTCGCGACAAAAACCGAGACGGGCGCCCTGCATCGCATCCTCCTGGTCGAAGACCACGCCCCAACCCGTTTCATGCTGCAACATTTACTCGAGCAGAGAAATTTCGAAGTCGTCGTCGCAGAAACCGCCGCCCGCGCGCTGTCCCTGGTGGAGAAGAGCGTATTCGATCTGATTATTTCTGACGTCGGACTGCCGGATCGCAGCGGATACGATTTGATGAACACGGTGCATACCATTCAGCCTGACCTGCCCGGCATCGCGCTCAGCGGGTATGGTATGGAAGACGATCTTGCCCGCTCACGTGCTGCCGGATTTTCCGCCCACCTGGTAAAACCGGTCACCATTGGCATGCTTGAAGAAGCAATCACCACCGTGGCACCATTCCTTGCCAATAAACAAAACGCGAATCCTCTTCCCTCATGAACATCCTGATTGTGGATGACAAACCGAACCTGGCCCGCGTCACCGCCGTCGCGTTGCGCACGCTCAGCTGTGATTCGATGACCGCCGTAAACACGGCCGCTGCCACCAAAATCCTCGCCGAAAAAAAAGTCGACGCGGTGTTCCTCGACCTCAATCTAAACGGTGAGGACGGATTCGTGTTCCTGGCGCAGCTGGTCGAGCAATTCCCGACCATACCCATCATCCTTTTCACCGCGCAAACGCGCGAGGAAATCCAGGCAGAAGCGCTCCGTCGTGGCGCATTCGACTGTCTCTTCAAACCTTTCACTCTCGACGATTTGAGGCTCCAGCTTTCACGCATCAGCAATTATCGAAACCCAACCGTCAAAACCGGAGTCTAAGAAGTCCGCTTCCCTTGTCTTTTCGATCATGAAAAAAACGAAATCACGAAGCCAGCCGGCCGATTTGCGAAAGGTGCCAACAGGAATCGCCGGCTTTGATGAAATCACGGGCGGCGGCGTTCCGCTGGGACGTCCGACGCTGCTCTGCGGAGCCACTGGGTGCGGAAAAACGCTGTTCGCCGCGGAATTTCTTATCCGGGGTGCGACCCGGTACGACGAACCCGGGGTATTGATGACCTTCGAGGAGACCGCCGAAGACATCCGGCAAAACGTGGCGTCGCTTGGTTTCAATGTGGACCGGCTGGTCGCGCAGAAAAAACTCGTCATCGATCACGTGCATGTCGTCCGGGCGGAGATTGAGGAAAACGGCGAATACGATCTGGAGGGGCTTTTCATTCGTCTCGAGCACGCCATCAACCGGATCGGCGCGAGGCGTGTGGTGCTCGACACCATCGAAACGCTGTTTGCCGGCCTGAGTAACCAGGCCGTGTTGCGCTCGGAAGTGCGCCGGCTGTTTGGATGGTTGAAAAGTCGCGGAATGACCACGCTGATCACGGCGGAACGCGGCGAAGGCAGCCTGACCCGTCAGGGCCTGGAGGAATATGTTTCGGACTGCGTCATTCTCCTCGATCACCGGGTCATGGGGCACATTTCAACACGCCGTCTCCGCGTTGTGAAATACCGTGGATCCACGCATGGGACCAACGAATATCCCTTCCTCATCGACGAAACAGGGATTTCCGTGCTTCCGCTCACGTCGTCCCGCATGGACTACGGCGTTTCAAACGAACGGGTGCAGTCGGGTATTCCGCAGCTCGATGAAATGCTGGGTGGCAAAGGATTTTACCGCGGCAGCACCATTCTTCTCACCGGCACGGCCGGCACGGGGAAAACCAGCATCGCCGCGCACCTCGCGGAAGCCACGTGCCGCCGGGGCGAACGCTGCATGTTCTTTTCCTTCGAAGAATCACCGGCCCAGATTATCCGCAACATGCACTCGATCGGCCTCAAGCTCGAGCCGCACGCGAAGTCGGGGCTGCTGAAATTTCATTCCTCGCGACCAACGATGCACGGCTTGGAAATGCATTTGGTGCGCATTCACAAGCTCATTGACGAATTCAACCCGTCGGTCGTCGTGATCGATCCAGTCTCAAACCTGCAATCCGCCGGTTCGTTGGAAGAATCGACCAACATGCTAATCCGATTGATCGACTACCTTCGGAAAAAGCAAATCACTGCCATGTTTGCGGGGCTGACCGCCGGGGGCGCAAGTTCGGAGGCGACCGATGAGGGAATGAGTTCCCTAGTGGACACGTGGCTGCTGGTGCGCGACATCGAACTCAACGGAGAACGCAACCGCGCCCTCTATGTGCTAAAAGCCCGCGGTCTCGCTCACTCGAACCAAGTCCGCGAATTCCATATTACCTCAAAAGGCATCCGGCTCGCACCGGTCTATGTTGGCGCAGCGGGTATGCTGACCGGGTCCGCCCGACTTTCGCAACAAGCGCGGGAAGAGGCGGCGGAGCAGGAAGCGCTGGATCAAATACGTCGGCGTGAACGTGCCTTGCGTCACCGCCGCAAAGCCGTGGAGGCACAAATCGAGGCACTGCGCGCCGGCCTCGCAGCGGAGGAACAGGAAATCGGCTGGGCGATCAGTGATGAGAGAAAAAAATCCGTACAGGAGATAAAAAACCGCCAGGCCATGGCGACCAACCGGAAGGTGATTTCAGTAAATTAAACGTGATCCCATGAAGAAGAAGAGAAAAGCGGTTGTGGCTAAGAAAAGCCGGAAATCACCTGCACGCCGCCGGGTGATCCGAAAACGCGCCCCGGCCATTTGGAGTCTCCGGCTGTATGTGGCGGGTCAGACCCCGAAGTCACTCAGCGCATTTGCGAATTTGAAAGAGTTGTGCGAACAGAATCTCGCCGGCCGGTACCACATTGAGGTGATCGATCTGGTAAAAGAGCCCCACCGTGCGCAGGGCGACCAAATCGTGGCGCTGCCCACCCTTGTGCGAAAACTGCCGGAGCCCATCAAACGCGTAATCGGCGACCTGTCGAACGCCGAGCGGGTGACGGTCGCCATTGAGCTTCAGTCATTGCCGTTCAAAACCGCAACAGCCCGATGACCACTTCCCGCAAAGTTCGTCCGAAGAAATCCGCCGGGAGCGCTTCGACTATTTCGAAGAGGAAACTCGAAAGCCTCATCAAAAAGTCGGATCACGAAAAGTATGTATTGCGCCTGTACATCGCAGGAACGACGCCCCACTCCCGCCGGGCGATCACGAATATCCGGTCTCTTTGCGAGGAACATCTGACCGGCCGTTACGATCTGGAGGTCATTGATATTTATCAACAGCCCGCGGAAGCGAGCGGGCGACAAATCATCGCGGTACCCACTTTGATCAAAGAACTGCCGATCCCGACCAAGCGCATGGTGGGCGATCTTTCCAATCGTGATCGCGTCCTCGTTGCGCTCGATCTCGGCGAGCACAAAATAACCTGGGCAAAGGTATGAAACGGAAAAGTCGACGTTCTTCAGTTGGCGCGATGCGGAAAATTTCCTCCCGCACCATGGTCCGGCGCAAGACCGGCAAATCACTTGCCGCAAAAAAACGTCCCGGTCCAGCCTCCGGGGTTACACCGCAGGAACTGGCCAGTTTGAGGGAAAGTCTGCGCGAGGCCCGGGAGACACTCGACGCCATCCGGAGCGGCGAAGTCGACGCCCTTGTCGTGAGCGGCACCACCGGTAACCGGATCTACACGATGACAGGCGCAGAGCAGCCGTACCGGATATATCTCGAGCAGATGCAGGAAGGTGCCGTCACCGTTTCCGCTGACGGCATGATCCTTTACTGCAACCAACGGTTTTCCGAAATGGTCCGGCAACCCTTGGAAAAGGTGATCAGCGCAAACCTGCGCGATCATCTGGAATTGGCCGCGTGGACTGAAATATCCCGCGTATTTTCCACAGAAGACGAAGTGATCAAACGCATCACCGAACTCCGCCGCGGTCGCGAACCTCATCTCCCCGTTAACCTGACTGCGAGCCGGCTCCCTGGCGATGGCCAGCGGTTGATGTGCCTGGTGGTAACGGATCTCAGCGAACAAAAAAAACTGGATGATCTCCGGCACGGCAAGGAAATCGCGGAAAAAGCCAGCGCCGCCAAGGACAGTTTCCTCGCCACTCTCAGTCATGAGCTTCGTACACCACTCACTCCGACTCTCATGGTCGCGACCGCACTGGAAAAAGACCCTTCCCTACCCGAACACGTGCAGGGGGACATCGCCATTATCCGGCGCAACGTGGAGCTGGAAGCCCGGCTGATCGACGATCTGCTCGACCTCACGCGCATCAGTCACGGAAAACTTGCCCTCAACAAAACCGACGCCGACGTACATACGATCATCAATCGGGCGATCGAGATCTGTCAGTCAGACATGATGGTGAAGAACCAGCAGTTGAAAGTGGAATTTAAAGCCCGGAAAACCAACACCCATGGCGACACTGTCCGCATTCAACAGGCGTTCTGGAACGTGATTCGCAACGCGATTAAATTTACCCGGGAGAATGGGATCATTTCCATTACGACAGGTAATCACAAAGACGACAAAGTGTGGGTGACGATCACAGACAGTGGCATTGGTTTTGCACCGGAATCCGCCGCGACTCTTTTTCAAGCCTTTGAACAAGGTGGCCGGCACATCACGCGCCAGTACGGCGGGCTGGGCCTCGGACTCGCCATCACCCGTTCAATCGTGGATGCGCACGGCGGCACGATCAAGGCGACGAGTCCCGGACTCGGGAAAGGCGCGAGCTTCACCTTGGAATTTCCGTTGAGCCGGGAGGAGCCACCGAGTTTGTCGAAAGATCCGTTTGCAGCCGCGGCGCAATCGCGCAGTCACTCGATTAAAATTCTGCTGGTGGAGGATCACAAAGACACGCGGCTCAGCATCCAACGATTGCTGGAAATCGCCGGACATCAAGTCGCGCCGGCGGCGTCCGCCGCACAGGCGTTGGAAATTGCCTCGACCGGCAAGTTCGATCTCGTTGTCAGCGATCTCGGCCTGCCCGACCAGACGGGCCATGAGTTGATGGCGCAATTGCGCAGCCGCCACGGCCTGCAGGGGATTGCACTCAGCGGCTACGGAATGGAAGACGACATTGAGCGCAGTCGCCAGGCTGGTTTCTGCGATCACCTGACCAAACCCATCAGTTTCGAGCAACTCAAAGATATGATTACTAAATTTTCCTGCGCTAAAAAATGACCTCTTCCCCTCCCAACCGCTCGAACCCGGGTTTCCCTTCGCCAACTCGTGCGTCGAAGAATGTCCGGCTTTATTTCCTAAATTTGCCTTCTGCCGCCCGCGAAGTAGCCCAGGCCGCCATCGCCCTCGCCTTCCCGAACGAACCTGTGCAGGCAGTCACCGATCCCGCGGAAATCGACACAGCTAATTGTGAGCGCTGCCTCGTGGTGGTCGATCGGGTTGAAACCGTATCAACGTTGATTGCAGAGTCCGGTGCCGCTCCGCGCTGCGCCGTGGTCGTTATGGGACGCGACCTTTCCGATCTTGCCGAAACAGTTTTGCCGGAGGAATGGAATCCGCCTCTCCTTGCGCGGGTATTTCGCTCAGCGTTGCTCGAACAGGAACTTCTTCGTGAAAATGCCCGCCTGCGCGGCGATTTGAAAACAGTCGCCCGCCGGGTCAGTCACGATCTGCGCACACCTCTGGGCTGTATTTATACGACGTCGGGGGTTTTCAAGGAATTGCCTCCCGGCGACCAGGACACGATTTTGACCATGGCCGGCGTGATCAAGGAATCCGCGGGTGAAATTTCCCAGATCGTGGATCGCGTGAGTTTTGTGCTCAGGGCATCGGCCGATCCGATCGCGCCGACCCGCGCCGACATGGGTGGCGTCGTCACCATGGTCCTCAGCCAGTTGGAAAAAGAACTTCAGAAAGCCGACGCGAGCGCGAGCATTCCCACTGCCTGGCCTGAAGTCACGGGGGTTGCGGCGTGGTTGGTTGTAATCTGGACCAATTTGATTCGGAACGCTTTTCAACACGGCGGTCCTTCAGCGAAGATCCACCTCAAATGGGAACCCAATCAGGAATTGATCCGGTTTTCAGTGATCGACGAAGGCGCCGGCATCTCCGACATCCGGATGGCGGGTCTGTTTACCCCTTTTGAAAAACTGCATGGATTGCACGTCGCCGGGCTGGGCCTGAGCTTCGTCGAGCGGCTGGTTTCCCTTCAAGGAGGAGAATGTCGCTACGAAAAAAACGCCGGAGGAGGCGCTTGCTTTTCGTTTACCCTCCCCGCCTTCCGCTGAAGCAGCGACGGGGTTTGCAACCAGTTCTCAGCCTGGGCAAACCTCACTCGCTGGGACGGGACGCGGGGCAGTAATCTCCACGACGGAAAGGACAAGGACCTGAAGCGCATCGAAAAATCGGCGGCCCTCGGTTGGGTAAACCTTCCCCCCCGGGGTGGCGATGCCAGTGCTTTCCAATTCATGGAGCCACTCGGGCGCCGAGCAACGAAGTCCGATTTCGTCGGACCAGAAAAACGAACACAACAACGTAGTCGCCTCTCCGAGACGTTTGAGCAGATCAACACGCTGCACAGTGGGTTCATTTTCGTTGGACCGGTTCATGTCGACAGATGACCAAGCAAGTCATCCGCCAGTTCCTCGATTTTTATTAAATCGAAAAAAGAAAAATCCCTCAGTGATTTTTCAAAGTTACCACTAAAAAATCAGGTTCCAGTCCCCGCCTGTGGCCATGAAGTTCACCATCGATCGAGCCACGCGTATTAGGCGGAGCCTGGCATCGTCCCCAACCAGACTTCCTGCGGAAATTTCGCACCATTTAAAAAGGGTTTATTTAGCGGCAGTTTCCTGTAGCTCCTAGCTGTTGAAATGACGGGGAAAACTGAGCCCCAAAACCGGTCAAAAATATCACCGTGGATAACGTCGAAACTATTCCCCCATCCGCTGAGCTCAACCTGGCCGCACCGAAAGGGCTAAATCGCCGCGAATTTCTCACCGGCGCGGGTGCGGGTGTGGCAATGCTCGGGCTCGCCGGCAGCGCACCGCTGGCCGAAGCCGCCACGACGACTCCCCTGCCAGTGAAGATGGTCGCTGGACACCAACACGATCATTCCCCTGCCGGCCTGCGGCTTTTGGCGGCGTTCGGCGTACAAAACATTTGCAGCGGCCTACCCGCGGCGCGCATGGACGAACACTGGAGCGTCGCGGGACTCACCGCTCTGCGCCAACAGGTGGAATCCTTCGGTATTGCGCTGGATTGCGTACCCCTGCCCTTGAGTCCCCGGGAAATCGCCAAGGCAGAGTACCCTGAAATCCTTCTGGCCAGGGACCCGGAGCGTGAACGCGCGCTCGACGACCTTTGCCAAATGATCCGAAACGCAGGTGCCGCGGGCATTCCAATGGTGAAGTACAACCTCTCCTTCCTCGGAGTTGTGCGCACGGGGACGAGTGTGGGCCGCGGAGGCGCCACGCTCAGCACCTTCGACTATACGGCGACCAATCCCGAGCCACTCACCATGGCTGGCCAGGTCACGGAGGAAATCTACTGGGACCGCATCGCCCATTTCCTCAAACGGGTCGTTCCCGTGGCGGAGGAGGCCCGGGTGAAGCTTGCCCTTCATCCGCAGGATCCCGGATTGCCGGCAGGTAAAAGTTATCACGGGGTACATGCCGTGCTGAGTTCAGTGGAGGGCCTGAAACGTTTTGTGGCCACGCAACCCAGCCCCTATCACGGATTGAATTTCTGTCAGGGTACGATCTCCGAGATGCTCGCAAATCCCAACGAGGAGATTCACGAGGTCATCCGCTGGTTCGGTAATCGGCAGAAAATCTTCAACGTTCACTTTCGCAACATCCGTGGCGGTCTCCTTAAGTTCCAGGAAACCCTGCCCGACGACGGCGACGTAAACATGCCACAGGCCCTGCGCACCTATCGCGAAGTCGGCTACACCGGCATGATCATGCCCGACCACGTGCCGGTCATCGAAGGTGACCCCGACCGCTACAAGGCCTTTGCCTTCTGCTTCGGCTATATCCAAGCCCTTCTGCAGCTCCTGCGCGCTGAGCGCTGAAACCTTTGAAGCCAAAAAATCCGGGGCGAGAGCACGCCGAGAATTCGCGAGCATGAAAAAAGCGCAATCCGCTCAGGAATTGCGCTTTCTAAAATTGGTGCCCTCACGGAGAATCGAACTCCGATTTATAGAATGAGAATCTACTGTCCTAACCGTTAGACGATGAGGGCGAAAACTGAAAACTGAGAAAAGCGCACCAGCCGGCTGGGCGTCAAGTGCGCAGAATTATCTCAAACGGTGAAGAGCTCTTCGGGCTTAAAGAACCGCGCCAGTTCTGCCTTGGCGTTCTCGTCGCTGTCGGAGGCGTGGCACACGTTCTTCATCATTTCAGTGCCAAAGTCGCCGCGGATGGTGCCCTTGGCTGCCTTGCGCGAATCCGTCGGCCCGAGCAAATCGCGCACTTTCTGCACGATATTGTCGCCTTCCAGCGCGAGGGCGATCACCGGGCGCGAGCTCATGAACTGCTCGATCTCGGGATAAAAAGGTTTGTCCGCCACGTGCGCATAATGCGTGCGAAGCAACGCGGGCGTGAGGCGCATCATTTTGCAGCCAACGATCGTGAAACCGGCGGTCTCGAAACGATTGAGCACGTTACCGACATGACGCTGGGCCATACAGTCGGGCTTAAAGATAACGAATGTTCTCTGCATAGGGTTGCTGAACATACATTTGCCGCCCCGCTTGAGAAGCCTAGATTTTCGAAACGTTATTCGCTGCTGGAACGGTATTTGGAGAACGAAGGACTCCGCCCGTACTGGCCGCGAACCAGTTAACCCAGCTGATGCCCGAACCGCCACCGATGAAATCGGGTAATGATCCGACTGATCGTCTCCGGTCTACGTGCTGCGGAGTCTGTTTGCCGCGCACATAGGTGCGGGACAATCGCCCCAGCGCAGGCTGGAGGACGATCCCTGGGAAGCGAGCACGCTTCAACAGGGCATACCGGGATGCGAGGACGCAGCAACGGTGCTCATCGCAGACTGTTTAAAACGCCGAGGCAGTTTCCTTCTTTTCCTTCCCACTCTTAGCGAGACACCAATCCGGATTTTAATACTCAGAGTGCTTCGATGTAGAGTTTTTCGTAGGCGGCCACCGCTTTGGTCCAGGAAAAATCCTTCTGCATCGCCCGTCGCTGGACACTGGTGTATCGGGCCTGATCCGCATGGAGCGCCAGCGCGCGGTTCAAACCGTTGACAAATTCGTCCTGTTTCGGGGCGAACACGATTCCCGTGCCACTCTCGGGCGCGACATCAATGTCGATCACTGTATCGACCAATCCGCCAACGTTGCTCACCAACGGCACCGTCCCGTAGGCCTGACTATACATCTGATTCAAGCCACAAGGTTCAAACAGGGAAGGCATCAGGAAAAAATCGGAAGCCGCTTCCACCAAGTGGCTCATCACCTCGTCCAAGCGGACGCATACCGCAACTTTGTTGGGCATTTTCTCGGCGAAATCGCGCAGCGACGCTTCGTATTTTCGTTCTCCTCCTCCCAAAATCACCAGACGGCAATTGGCTTCAGCGAAAAATTCCTTCGCATCCAAAACGAGATCCAGACCTTTCGCAGGTGTGAACCGGCACACCATCCCGAAGATTGGTCCCTTGAATTTACCCCAACCAAATTCCTTGAGCAACTTCGCGCGACACGCGGCTTTTCCGGAAAGATCGTCGACGCTATATTTTGCCGGGATGCTTGAGTCGACTTTCGGGCTCCACACCGCGGTATCGATACCGTTGAGCAGCCCGTACAGGTCTTCAAGCCGGGTGCGAATCACGCCATCCATGCCGTTGCCGAATTCCGGTGTTTGAATTTCCTTCGCGTATTGCGGGCTGACCGTGGTGACGCGATCTGCGTACACGATGCCGCCTTTAAGCATGCACATCTGGTCGTAGTATTCCAAACCGTCGATCGTCATTAATTCCTCGGGGAGATTCGCCAGCGCGAAAGATTTCCTGGGAAACACACCTTGATAGGCGATGTTGTGAATCGTGAACACCGTCTTGAGCGCAAGCGTGAGTTCGTAGCGGCGTTCCGCCTCGCGCAGAAAAAGTGGCAACATACCCGTTTGCCAGTCGTGACAATGAACGATGTCGGCTTTGAAATCAGTGAGGCGCAACAATTCGACCACCGCTTTCTGGAAAAATATGTAACGTGCGTCGTTGTCGTCGTAATCGCGTTCACCCGTCCAGTAAGGCAGCTTGCGATCAAAAAATTCTTCGCGACAAATCAAGTAAAGCGTCACCCCGGCCCGTGGATGCAAGGTATAGACATCGCCCGCCAAAAAAACATCGCCCATTTCGATCTTCAGTTTGTGGCTCTGCTTGGCGCCTGCAACATGTGGACCATCGAGGACCGAACGATAGCCCGGGATAAAAACCGCGAGTTCGTGTCCCTTGTCAGCGAGTGCGCCGGCAAGCGCCGCCACGGCATCGGCGAGCCCACCGGTTTTGATATACGGGAACATTTCACTGGCGGCGTGCACAATTCGCATGTTGCAATAGTATCAATTCCTGCGCATGGTTCCACTAGAAAATCCCTGAACGATAGTATGCCGCGGCAATTTTGCCGGGCCGGCCAGGTCTTCTGACATGAGTTATTCCGATCGTATTATTTCGCATTTGCAGCGCCGTGGCTACGTGCCAACCGCCGCCGATGCCATCGCCAAACAATGGCGTCTAAATCCCAAAGCCCGTCGAAAATTTGCGCAAGACGTGGACGAACTAGTGCGCGGGGGAAAGGTCGCCCTGATCAAAGGTGACCGGCTCTGTATTCCCCAGGAAGCCGATCTCGTTACCGGCAAAATTAATTTCCGCCAGAAAGGTTCCGCGATGGTTTCTCCAGAAACCAAAGTCACCGAGCCCCGAAAGCCTGCCATCTATATTGCGGGTGAAGATACGGACGTCGCCCTGCAGGGCGATACTGTGCTCGTGCGATTGCGTTCCGCAAAGGAGCGCGATTTCCCGCATTTCTTAAAACCGGGCGAACAAGCCGGACGAGTCATTAAGATTCTTCAGCGTGGCACCTCAACCATCACCGGCACGTTGCAGCGCGGTCGTACTTATTTCTACGTCAGCTCGGACGATCCGCGCATGGGGCATGACATCATCGTCGCTGATCCTTCCAAGGGCGGCCTCAAACCGCCCGCGTTGGTCGGCGACAAAGTCGTGGTTCGTTTAAACGAATGGAACGACCGTCAGCAAAACCCGGATGGCGTAATTGTCGAACGACTCGGCAGAACCTTTGAACCGCGCGCCGAACTCGCCGCAATTTATCACAAATACAAACTCACTCCGGTTTTCCCGCCGGATGTTGTCCGTGAAGCCGCCGCGCTGCCCAGCGTCGTTGGCGCCAGCGATTTGGTGGGACGAAAAGATTATCGGGATATTCCCACGTTCACGATTGATCCCGATGACGCCAAGGATTTCGACGACGCACTGTCGATCGAATACCTCGACAACGGCGACATCCGCATCGGAGTGCACATCGCGGACGTCAGTCATTACGTAAGGCCTGCCACCGCGCTCGATCGTGAAGCGCAGGATCGCGGCAACTCCACGTATCTCGTCGGCACGGTCGTTCCCATGCTGCCGGAGAAACTTTCGAACGGCCTTTGTTCGCTGGTCGAAGCACAGGACCGGCTTACCAAGGCCGCGATTTTCACGTTCAGTGCGAGCGGTCGTCTTAAAAACACGGCCTATGCGAACACCGTGATCCGGAGTTTCAAGCGCATGACCTACAAGCAGGCATACGCGCTTATGTTCGAGGACGATTTCGAGAAAATCCGCCAACTCCCCTTGCCCGCCGCCCATCAAACCGGTGCGACCGGCCGCGCATTTAATGAGTTGTCCGACGGAGAACTCACGAACCTGCAGAAATGGGTCCGTCAGTTGTGGGCGATCGGCGGCAAACTCCGTCGGGAACGCATGAGTGGTGGCAGTCTCGATCTCGACTTTCCTGAAACAAAAATTTTCGTCGACGCAGAGGGCTACGCTGACCGGATCGAATTAATTCACAACGATGAGAGCCATCAACTCATCGAGGAGTTCATGTTGCTCGCCAACGAAGCGGTCGCGCGCCTCACGCGCTCGAACCATCTGCCTTCACTTTATCGCGTTCACGACGATCCCGATGAAGAGAAGCTCGCGGAATTCCGTCAATTTCTCACCACTTTCGGAATCAAGGTTGGCGATTTGATGAACCGCGATGAGGTGGTAAAACTGCTCTCCGTCCTGAGGAATCATCCGCAAGGCCACATTCTTCGGACGCAATTGCTCCGCAGTATGCGCAAGGCGTGCTACCGCGCCACGCCAGACGGCCATTATGGCCTGAACAAACCGGACTACACTCACTTCACTTCGCCGATCCGTCGCTATGCCGATTTGGTAGTCCACCGCGTGTTTGGTACTTATCTCGTCAAGCATCTCGGCTATCCCGCTGAGACCGCCACGCCGGGTTACCGGGCATCACATGTCGACAATTTGGCGGAGCACTTGAGCCTGACCGAAATCAACAGCACTGAAGCCGAGCGTGATTCGGTGAAGGTCAAGTTGATGGAATTCTTCGATCGCGAAGCGGAAAAGAAAAAGAAAACGGTCTTCAATGCGATCATCACCGACGTCCGCAATCACGGCTTTTTTATCGAGATCGCCGAAGCCGGCGCATTCGGCATGGTGCCGGTTTCTTCACTCAAAGACGACTTCTACGTGCTGAATGGTGCGGGGTCGGCGTTCATCGGCCGGAAGACAAAACGTAAATTCGAGTTGGGCGGCAAAGTCCAGGTCGTGGTGGATAAAGTGGACCGCCAGAAGCGGTTGATCGATTTCACGGTGCCGTAGGCAGGAGCGCGGAACCGTTTGCCCCGCACGTAGGTACGGGGACAAATACCGGGCTGCGGGCACCCAGCACCGGTGCTGGGCCCGCCGTTCAATTGTCCAGTAGAACCCTTCTGCCCCACGAAATGGGAAAAAGTTGAAGGGCGATTGATGCGGATGGCGTTCTTCCGTGATGCACTGGACGCATTTCATCCGGACCCAACTCCTTCCCGCGAACATTTTCGGGCGTGGACCAGGTCAAAATCCCGGTTGAATTGCGGCCCATTCCGCTGTAAACTATGTTTCGACATCAACCCCCTGTCGCCATGAATGTCCGACGTCCTTTGGTTCGTCTTTTCGCGGCATCTGTTCTGCTGTGTACTGCCGCTGTTGCTTTCGCCAAAAACACTCCCGTTCGGATTGAGCAGACCGTGGAAAGTCAGTTCCCGGTTTCATTGACGTTTACACCAATCACCTCAGGTGAAGCGCGGGTAATGATCAACATCGATGCTGATGGAAAATTGGCCGATATGTTAGTGACGGGTTACTCCCACCCTGCATTTGCCGAGGAAGCGACCAGTCTGCTCAAATACTGGCGCTATTCCCCCGCTATCGTCGACGGAGAACCTGTGGGCAGCCGGCTTGAGTTGATCATTCAGTTCGGATCGCGAGGCCGCGTCATCACGCTCACCGCCATGGAAAGCGCCGCCGCACTCACGCGGGGGATATTTCCCGATGAGTTGACCAAGCGCGTTTGCAGCGCGCGCGAGCTCGATCGTCCGATCGAGCTTTTGCACGTTGAAACCCCGTTTCATCCCGGAAAAATTCAACACGCAGAGCAGCCGTCCGGGTCTGCGCTGGTGGATTTCTACGTCGACGAAAAGGGAATCGCGCGCATGCCGGTCGTGCTCGAAACCACCAATCGGAGTTATGCGCAAGCCGCAGTCGGCGCGCTCGGTCAGTGGCGTTTCTCGGCGCCGACCAAGGCAGGCAAGCCAGTCGCCGTGCGAGTGCAGCAGCGGTTTGTTTTCCCAAGCGAGTCGTAGCTTCGCGAGATTTGCCGATGGTGGTCGTCGATTTCTACATCGACGACAAGCGTCGGTGCGGAGACCGACGCCCACCTTGCGACAGGTTCTGGCCTCCTCCCACTTGCCTTTCGTAGAGTTCGGATTCTCGTTCACGCACGATGAAAAATTACACCTTCGCAGAACAGCTGCACACTCTCTACAACAAAGCCTGCAAGCAATATGCCGCCGGTCAGCGCGGATCGGATACATATTTCACTCCGGAGGAAACGGCCTTTCTCGCGACCAATGGCCTGACCGCCCAACATCTGTACGACTACGCCGAAGACGAAACCGGCGGTGGTGAACCCGGCTGGGACAAGGCGATTGCGATCGAGACGGTGCGGCGTGATTATTTTTTCAACGCCCAGAACAGCAAAGGCTCCGGCTTAGTGATCGACGAATCAAAACTTCCCAGCAAATCCGACGCAGTCAAAGGCATCACCTGGCTGCCACGCTTGATCCCAAAAGCAAAGGCCAAGCTCCGTGGAGAACTGCCGGTGTCGTTGATGTACTGCTGCGGCGGCGACCGGCGGTTCTTTCAAGAGCACGATATCAACCCGGCGGAATTTCTCAGCATGGTATGGCGCAATGAAAACAACGACAACGCCATTGTGGATTGGGTCGTCAAGCGTACGTCGAAATAGACAAACAAAGAGTGCCGGCCGCCCTTGGGAGCGCTATCGAACCTGCCCGCTGGTATTACATCTAGCGCCCCGACCGCGATGTCACCTGCACACGCTGATGACTCGCGATACCACTGACGAACAATTTGGTGGTCGTCGATTTCCACATCGACGATCCGCGTCGGTGCGGAGACACCGAAGCCCACCTCGATTCGACGAAACGTTTTACGGCGACTGCGTCCCTGGATACGCTACAAGCCCTATGTGAGAACCCTGATCGAACATGAAAAAAATACTTAGGGTAACTTCGGCGTTGTCGTCGGCGCACTAGGCGCACAAGGTTCTTTCAGGATTCGCTTTGGCTGAGTGAAATCCCCCACATTTTACCGTTTTGTATGTCTGAAACATCGCGACTTTGGTTAATTGATGATAATCCGGAAATCCGGGCATCCTTTACCTATGCACTCACCAAGGAAGGTTTCCAGGTAACCGAATTTCAAAACGGAGGCGATGCTCTCGCCCAACTCGATGCACAGCCACCCACGTTGATCATCCTGGATGTCGACATGCCGGTACTCGACGGCTGGGAGACACTTCAGGAGCTTCGGCGACGGGGTTGCTTCCAACCGGTCCTGATGGTCACGGGCACCAATGACGTCAGTTCCCGAGTGAAGGGACTGGAGCTTGGAGCTGACGATTACATCGGCAAACCCTGCGAGTCGTCTGAGCTGATTGCACGAGTCCGCGCTCTGCTTCGTCGCACTCATTCGCCATTCCAGCCAACCGTTAAACTTTTAGTCCGCGGTGACCTGAAAATCGATCTTGAGCGAAAAACCGCCACCAAGGGAGATGAACGACTCGCCCTGACCCGCACCGATTTTGCGCTCCTGAAATTGTTGAGTGAAAACAAAGGCGCGCCGGTTTCGCGGGAAACCATCCTTCGGGACGTCTGGAAGGCCCGCTCGGGCAATTCACACGCCCTCGACACTCATCTGTGGCGACTCCGCAAAAAACTGGGCGACACGAACGATGCATCGCAGTGGATTCAAAATATCCCCGGCATTGGTTTCATGATGAACGACACTCCGTAATATAACGGAAGATACACGTTCTGGCATGTCAGCGCCAGGCCGGTAGGGGCCGTTGCCCCAATGGTCCGCAGGATCTACGCCTGCGAACCCAATCCCGAGAAGGCCGCTGCTTTGTCCGCGTCCACGTAGCAGCCGTCATCAGAAGGCTGGCCAGCGGTGTGACCACCGCTGCTACACCTAAACCCTCGCCAAATCCGATCGAACGGATCAACCGATAAATAAAAGGCAGCCGGCGAGACGAATCGCGCGGCTGCCCGGAAAGATATTTCTATAATTTTCCGCTACGAATCTCAGTTTTCGTGATCGTGGCCGTCATCGTCATCATCGTCGTCACAATGATCGCGTCCGTGTTTTTCCGGGTCGGGCAAGACGGTGATCGTGCCGAACAGCCCGTGAGCCTCATCATCCGGACCAGCACTGAAATAGAGACTTGTCGCGGGACCGGCATTGGCGCCGTTGCCAAATGAGAGGGCCCAAAGGCCGTCGATTTTCAACGCCCGATGATTGGCTGTGCGCACGAGTCCTTTGAATTTTCCATTCGCCGGATCGAAGGCCGCAATTTTGCCACTGCCGAATTGGCCGACCAGGATCAGATTGCTGAATTCACCGAACTCCGCGGGTGCCTGGACCAAGCCCCACGGCGCATTGAACCATGGACCCCATTTGAGGCGCATGCTCAACACCCCGCTTGTTGTGTACGCCGTGACGAAACCGCGACCACGCCCGGCCACTTCGTCGATTTTTTCCTGATCCTGCTTCGCATAGGCCACGTAAATTTTGTCGCCGATCGCCTGGACATTGAACGGTGCGTAACCTTTCGGCAAACGCGGATCGGTAAATGCCCATGCACCGAGATCGACCGGCTTGTACTCCTTGTCGAACACATCGATTTTCCCCGAGTAGAAATTGGCGGCGTAGAGATAGTTTGCTGTGCCGATTTGTCCGATCGCGAGTCCTTTGTAGACCGCTTTCCCCGGGGCTTCGTACTTGTTGATCGCCACCGTCGGATTCGCCCCGGGATTCCAGCCCGAAACCGTGCCTTCCTCAGTAACGAAAATGAAGCGCGCCGGTTGGTTCACGCCCACTTGGAAGTCGCTCGATCCATTGAAAACCGTACCTGTCGGACCCGATGCACCGGTCACACCCGTTGGCGGAGGAACAGTCACCACCAGTGCCTGTTTCGCACCCACGCCATTGTAGAGCGTAGAGAGTCCCGTGCCATTATCCGCAATCCACCACGGCGAAGTTGCGCTGCGCGACAGACCCCATGGGTTCACCAAATTCGGATCGATCACCGGAGCCCAGCCGGCCACATCAGAGACCAGATTAGTCTGTAGATAGTGGTGCTGCGCATAAGCGGAGGGAGCCAGACAGAGCGCCAAGGCACCGCAGGCAACGGAGGCTTTGATGAAAAACTGACGCAGATCAGCGACAGGTGCCAGCCGAAGTGAAGCTTTTCGCGAGAGGACGTCGGACGCAGGTCCGACCGCAGGGGAACATTTTTGAGGGAGGACGGAACAGGCGGGACTGGTTGCTCCAGCGTGCGCGCGATACAGGAGTTTCATAACAATTCCTTATTCTTGCGGGTAACTGATCGAGGTTGGGATACGAGACGGGCGATCAATTCCGTCATCGTTGACCTTAAAGGCCGTGCGCAGCCTTGCCGGCGCGCCCGGGTCAACAAACCGATTCCTGTAACAAAGCTGTTACCGCCGCCAAAGGGACGGCTCCGAAGCCGTAGCCGTCCTGCAATTTATTCCGAAAACGAAATCTTTTCTCAGTCCGTAATTCCCCCTACGGTCCGGCCATTGAGTACTCCCAACGACCACGACGAAACCCGCACCTTCCATTTGCTGCAGCAAGCAGAGGCGCGCCGGCATTCGATCGAGGAACTGGTGCAGTCGCAAATTGCCAAGGCTGGCACCGGGGAAAAGGATGCGGCGATTCTAATTGCGGATGATTCCACGGCGTTGCGCGAAGTCATCCGGCTCATTCTGCATGCGGAAGGTTATCACGATTTGACCGAGGCTGCCGACGGCCAGGCCGCCATGGACCTGCTGTTTTCCCGCAGCTTCGACCTGCTGATCCTCGATATCAAAATGCCCAAAATCAGCGGCTACGATATTCTCAATGCCCTGAAAAAAGATCCGGCGCGAAGTCACATCCCGGTGATTGTCGCGTCCGCCATGGATCAACTCGATAGTGTGGTGCGCTGTATCGAACTGGGAGCAGAGGATTTTCTGCCTAAACCGGTAAACTCAGTCCTCCTGGTCGCCCGCATTTCTGCCTCGCTCGAACGTAAGCGGCTGCGCGATGTCGACAAACTCCGCCTGGCCGAGCTGCAGCACGAAAAACAATTGGTCCAGATGGAACGGGAAAAATCCGAGCGACTGCTCCTGAATATTTTGCCCGTGGCAATTGCGCACCGGTTGAAAAAAGGCGAACGCACAATCGCCCAGCGCTACGATCAAGTCACCGTGCTATTCGCAGATCTTGTCGACTTTATCAATTTGTCCAATCGCACGGATCCCGAGGCCCTCGTCTCGCTCCTCAATGATTTGTTTTCACGCTTTGACCGGATTGCGGACGTCCACGGTCTGGAAAAAATCAAAACCATCGGTGACAGCTATTTTGCCGTGGGCGGCCTGCCAGATCCACGGGCGAACCATGCCGAAGCTGTGGCGGAGATGGCCCTCGAAATGTTGGACGCGCTCGCCGACCTCAATCGGGAACGCGGCACCAATCTCGCCATTCGCATTGGACTCAACTCAGGGCCGGTGGTCGCCGGGGTGATTGGCCGGAAAAAATTCACCTACGATTTGTGGGGCGCGACCGTGAATATCGCTCATCGCATGCAATCGTCCGGGCTACCCAACCGAGTACACCTGACTGCGCACACCGGCGCCTTGCTTCGGGACAAATTCCACTGCACCCAGCGCGGCACGGTTGACTGCAAAGGCCTCGGCAAAGTCCAAACCTGCCTGCTCGAGGGTAGGATCTCGATGCTTGAACAAATCGCAGGCGAAAATATTCCGCCGAAAGTAACACCGTAGAGCGGGCATGGCCCGCCTGGATGTTTCACACCTGTTGTGCATTCCATCCCACTCAGCGAAGTAGCCCTGCGCGGAAGCGCAGGGTCCCGCGCCTCCCGGCGCAAGCCATACGGTTCGGTGCCTTATCTGCACCTGAAATATCCAGGACCGTGACCGTTGAAAGACCCACACCGACGTATAAAATCTCTTTTGCGCTTTTTGAGCCTTTTGTGGCAAAAAATTGAAGTCGTTCAAATGTCGTCCCGTCCCAGCCAGCGAAAGTAGACGACCACGAACTTCCGCCCGAGTGAATTGGGTGCCGGATCCGGAGTGCGCTGGACAATCGCTTCACAATAAGCCGAGGCCTCCACGTTCAAATGATCGACCGGATCGAGAACGTCACCGTATGCCCGGATGCGAAATGTGTCCGATCGTGTCGTCAGAATTGGCAGCAGCTCCGCGAAGAAATCATCCTGGGTAATGGTCGTGATCTTCGGCGTGGAATTGTCGAACGCGAGTTGCACGATGTTTGAAGCAATCAACCCGGACACCGAATCGAAAGGCCCGTCATGTCCCGCGATGCGGTCGCGAATCTGCCGCGCGGCGCTGAGTGTCCGGTCCGAACTTAGTCCAAAAGCGGAACCACTCGGATCTGGAAATTCCAACAGCGCACGCCACGCAGCTTCAGACGTGGTGTTGATGTTAAATGCCCCCGCTACATACAACCCGGGTCGCGGAAGGGCATTTGCCGTCGAACCCAAAGCAAAGTGGGTACGTGTGAGGGAATGAAACGCCGGCGAGAGTGAAAAATCCGTTACCTGTATTTTGAGCTGCTCAAGGGAAATCACCCGTGAGTTCGAGGAGGCAGTGGGATTAAACGTTGTACCGATAAGGTTGCGGAAGTTGGGTCGCAATCCGGTGCTACTTGTTCCGCTGTACTGAAGCTCTTCATCGGCAATGATCGCGCTGACTTTGCAACCTTCGTCCCCGATCCAGTAACCAATCCGTCCGGTGGAAGCCACGACGCCTTGCACAACATCAATCCCTGGAAGATCAACCAATCCGACTTCGACCGGTTCTTGATCGGTGGTATCGGCGGGATTTCCCACGGTGCGTGGGCCGACGATGGTAAGCCGGGTTCCACTGAGCGAAGGTGTCGACAAATTGCCACTTCCGGATACCAGCCAGACAGGAGTTGGTGTGCTTCCCCACACTCCCGTCCACTGCCTGAATGGACTTCTCGGCAGCACGCCAGTGATCCCCGCCATTCCAGTTCGCCGGGCATCGGGTCCCGCGTGGCGCTGTAATTGTCCGAGCGCACAATCAAGCGCGACCAAGGCATTCTGCCGCGCCCGCGCCTGATGAACGGATGCATCGGTGATTCGTGAACTCACCTTAGCCAGCGCAGCAAGCGCGCAGATAACCAGTACCAATAGCGCCACCAACGTAAGTGTGATTACCAGGGCGAATCCCCGGTCGCCGACCGGATCTTTCCGCTGTTTGAGGGTCTCCCCTTTCCTCATAAAAACTCCCCCTTCAACTCAATCCGCCGAACATAGACCGTGGAATGTTTTTCCACCACGCTCCACCACCAGGCGTCATCGGAAATAAACCCGGCGGGGCGGGAGAGATGGCCTCCCTCATTTTCCATTTCGGAAAGCATGGCGGCACCCTCGTCGCTCATACACCTGATCATAACGTCAGCGACCTGTGGCATCCGATTTCCATCGGCAATCACGCCAACGCCGCGCGCTTCGTGGATTAAATCGCTGCTGTCCGCCGGAAAAATTCTTCTCAGCGCACCAGTGACGTCGTCACGCACATAAAACCACACGCCAAAATCAACCGCATTGGTGGCGAGGACATCCGAGCTATTCGGATTGGTCAGCGTTTTCGGATTGCGCGATCCCGCCGGAGTGACCGACGTACTGCCGTAACTGGTAGCAAGCAGGTCGTAGCCGCCGGAAAACGTCCCAGAGTTATTCACCACCGAGCGGGAAAGACTGTAACGCACATCAGCGGGGTTTGCTGCCGAAACTGATCCACTCACCGGCCTCCGTGCGATTTGATACGACACCGCAACCGGTAATCCTCCATCGGATTCAAGATTGGTGGTTACAAAACGAAGCCATGCTCCCGAAACTCCGAACCGCGCATCCCGCAATTGAGGAGTGATTCCACCACCGAAATCCGGAATCAACCGGAGACTTTCGACGGTGGACGGTTTCATTTTCGGCATCAACAGCCAACCATGAACAGTCAGGGGTGGCGCAGCATTGGAAACGGTCGTCACCATCCATGTGGCGCCGTCCCGTCGAAAAATCGCGGCCTGCAAATCACGCTCGAGCAGATCGAGCACGAGCTTCGCTTGGGCGGAAGAGGCGAACTTATGTTGAGTGCGTTGCCAGAGTTCCAGCGTGCTAGCGACCACCGCCAGCATGACGCCCGCCAGGACCAACGTGATCGCCACCGCCACGAGAAGCTCCAAAAGCGTAAACGCTGAGTCGCGCGATTTTTTCATCGTCGAAGCGCGAGGTTGAAAGTGAGTTGTGCACGACTGACCAGCGGCGTGACCGACGCCGAATTCGGCAGGCGATATGGCCAGGAAACCCGAACATGAAGCGCCAGCGATGCGCCTTCGGAGTCAAACGCCAGAGGCGCATCGGCGAACCTCCATGTTTCGACGAGAAAATACCGGTCATCAGTTCCGATCTGCTCATCCGCAGACGGCGGTTGGTAATCGAGCGACTGCACCGCGGACGCGTCGCGTGTCGCGATCAATTTCAACGTGTCAGGCACAGGCGAGGCGAGCGTGTTCACGCGCGCAGCCAGCGCATCGAATCCGCCCGCAGTCGCTACGCGCACCAATTCTGATCGGACGGCATCAGGCAATCGAAGGGCATTCTGCGTTTCGATCGAGGTGGCGGATTGCCGCGTGAGTGAAGGCAACAACCCAATCATAACGGTGATCGCCACTGCGAAAATCCCAACGGCGATTACCACTTCGAACAATGAAAACCCGGTCGTTGCTCTGAATTGGAAGCGCATCGGTATTAGCCGAGGAAATTAATTCCCTTTCCAACCAAGGCAGATTTCACGGAGCACACAGAGCGCCGGCACAGAGGCAGCAGGAGCGCCCAACCCCCGGGGGGGGGGGGGGGGGGGGGCGCTTG
>Ga0307508_10001745_pt1 | contig 24128 bp, 24 predicted proteins | sample 9_EM_MG_FD_203089 | JGI IMG/M metagenome (GOLD analysis project Ga0307508, IMG submission 203089) | Populus trichocarpa ectomycorrhiza microbial communities from riparian zone in the Pacific Northwest, United States - 9_EM | ecosystem: Host-associated > Plants > Roots > Unclassified | place... | reverse complement strand
AAAAAAAAAAAAAAAATTTACTTACGAAATAGTATTTGAGTTTTCATTCTGATTCTTTTTTTTTTTGCAGTGCTGATTTGTTAGAGCAAATAAAGGCATTGGTACACCGTCACCCAGATAAACTTACCGTAAGTTTCTGTTTTTGGTGATACAAAGTTTTTATTATTATTATTAATGTTGTTTTTAAGGTTGTAATGATGAGTTGCTGTTGTTTTTTTATAAAAAAAATAATAATAGGCGGAGACGATTAAAACAGGAAACAAGGGTTATAAAGCAGAGATCACTGTAGTTACTTATTGCAGAAGTAGGAAAGAGACTGATGACAGGTCAAAGTTTCGGATTCTTCTTGTAAGTTTTTAGCCCTTTTTTTATTTGTTTATGTATTTATGGAAGAACCCATCAAGTTGTTTGATTTAAGGAGTTATTGGTTTTTGTTGATTGGATTTAAGGAATTCGATTTGGTGTGTAGTGGATTAGGTTATTGCATACTGGTATTTTGGTGTGATTGGTAATTGCTGGTTTTGTTGACAGATGATTCCCTTGTCTTCCAGAGTTTCGGGCAGCATGGGAGGGAGCTAATTACAACAGAACTTGCGTTTCGGATCTTGTCGGTTTTAAGCGAGGAACAGTTTCTACCTGATGTAGATGCTGCTTCTTTAAACAATACCCTAGACAAGCTCATCGTAAAGGTAGCTTAAAATTTTTCGTGGGACATTAATTTCACTTGTAATTGAAGTATGTAACCTATTGAGGCAATATATGTATTACTGGTGTTTACGGGCTGATGTTTTGGGATACTTCTTTTGAATGGCATGGCAGGTCGTGCCAATGGAAAACTTGAATGGACGGAAACTTGTTGAGGAAGGAGATCTTTGTGAGAGAAGAAATGGTAATGCAGTTTATTTTAAGGTTTAATTTGACTTTTTGGAGAAATTGTGTTGCTAAGTTTTCTTTTTGGCAGGTAGAGGAGTTGATCTCAACCGGAATTGGAGCGTTGATTGGGGAAAAAAGGAGAAGGTCTGTTCTGCCTATTAACCTTGTACTCTTGGAATACTATTTTGCATAACATCATTACATGTTATATGCTCATGATCTGCGATGATGTCCTCGGGCATTAGGTTGAGGTGGACTCAAGTAGTACGTGCATTTAATAAGTGAATTGAAATCTTTGTACGATGGGCAATAAATGAGCTTTTAGAATAATCAGTAAAGTCTTTATACTCCTTGTATTTGTCACTGAAGGATACGAACGTTATAATTCAGTTCAGTGGTGTGCTCCTATGTGATGTGGTTTCTTTGTCTCATATTCAATAGTTCTCCATTTACAGGACTATGATCCATATGAAGAAAATCCTGGAACTGGTCCTTTTAGTGAGCCTGAAACTCAAATAATGCGGAAACTCGCCTTAACGTTCGATCCTCACATATGGGTTAATGTGCATTCGGGAATGGAGGTGAGTGGTCCTAAGTAAATATCCTTTATCATTGATTGCTGAACTGATCCTAAGAAACGTTGTTTTGTCAATTTTTTTCATTTTTTCTCTACCCTTTGTTTGGTTCTTTATAATGCGTTCTTTCCCTTTTCATTTAGGGTTGCATGATCTCTTATTTGCTTTTGTTGTTCAGGCATTATTTATGCCTTATGACCACAGGAATACAACCCCTGATGGTGTGCTATCAGAACGTATGAGGTCATTGCTTGGTAAACTGAACAATGTTCATTGCCACAAACATTGTATGATTGGCTCAGGAGGAGGCTCTGTTGGGTTTGTAATACTTAAACTGCAAACCTGTTTCTATTCAGAAATTTCATAGTTCCATCCATTGTTTCTAGAGAGACACCACACCCTCTATTTTAGTGTTTTGACAGTGGTTACTGATGACTGTCCATGAGCTTAATAATATACAATCAGTTCCCATTTCTGCAAAGCATGCTGTCACATGGACTTACCACTTAATCACAGGCATTGCATACAAATGACACACGTAGACATGTTAATGGCTTTGTGATGTCTGGAGTTTTTTTTTTTTTTTCCTTTGGGCTGTCTTTAGGGACAACATGTAATTTTAGTAAATGTCGCCATTCCTGCATTGTCCAGGCTTCTGAATTATAGATGGTTCATATGTATCATTCGAGTGTAAAACATCTGGGTACTTCGGCTGTTATAGCCTAATGTGCGCAGTGCTTCCAGGGCCTTTGTTGCCTGTTTCCACATATTATCAACTTGAAGGAAATATGATTTACCGTACAATGTTGAAAATTAGATGATCTTGTTGCTGGAGAGTGGTTATTCAGCAGGTCTGGAGTGCCAGTTGAGATTTTGACATGTTTATGCTTTAATGCTTTAATTTAGGTATCTTGCACATGGGACAACAACAGATTTCATGTACGACATTGTAAAAGTGCCTATGGCTTTCACCTTCGAGGTCTGTGAAATATGAACACCTTTCATAAAAATGCTTTAAAGTTATAAGCCAGTCTTTCTGCCTAACCTTTGTTTCGGATGCTGTAACTGGCAGATATACGGAGATACCGCAGCTTCTTCAAAGGACTGCTTTAAAATGTTCAATCCTGTTGATCTTACTACCTTCAATGTAAACTGGATTGCTATTTTTTTTGCTTTACAGAAATAGCATTTGGTTGGTGATGGAAAAGAATCGAAATTTAACGATCATATTTTCATTTTGGGTACAGAGAGTTCTCAATGACTGGTCTTCCGCTTTTTTCACAATTTTCAAGTTGGGACCGCTCCAGCTAGATGGAAACCATTCGAAGGCCATGGCGTCTGGTGTGGACAGGTTTGTATCCATTGATGAATATCTTGATGGGTACTTAATGGAAAGGAGAAATAGATATGGTAAAAAGATGGAGGTGCTAGATGTTGGAATGCAGGAGATAAGAACGTATTTTAGGCTCTTCTTATTATCCTCAGTTTTGTTATTGTTCATGTTCTGTTCTAGAATTGCAAAGGGCAAGTCAAGTAGACCTATTGTCTCAGCCTTATCCATCTGACATTGTATCTTGAGGTATCTTATAGAAACATTTTTTTGCCCATGGTTCAACATCAGTTCCTCAATGATTTGCCTCTGCATTGACGAATTCAAAGAGCTTCCACAGAGCATTGTTGATCACAATTTACTAATATTCCTATAGTATTTAGTTTCCCTCGAAGAAACTATTCTCTGCGCTAGATCAGCAGCCTTGAACCTGATGTATATCAACAAGCTACAGGGGAAGCAGATGAGGAAACCATTCTCATATGAAAAAATTAGTGGTTTTTGTTTGGTCGAATCTTTGCACCATGGGAGGATGATGTTCAATTGAATAGCAGTACCTATATTTCCATTAGGATAAAAGAATGATTAGAACTGATGCAATTATAGAATACAACTCAGGAGCTGTGACAAGAATGTTAAGAACTGTACAGTTGGGAGGAGGTTTCCTCAAATCCTGTGTTTTGATATCAAGTAGATGACTCTTCATGGATGCAGACAATCATTTGCTCCTGAAGCAGAAACCCTTTCCAAGTTATGTGGGTTATGTGGGGATGCACGTATGAAGCATTTCCTGCAAAACCATCGAGTCTAGAGAATGAGAATATTTCGTGCAATGGAAGATAACATGTTAATCATGATAAAATGATGGTAGCACAAGGGACTGCAAGCACAAACCTTGAACAGGGAAGCAACTTCGGATGTAATAACGATCTTGTATTTTGTATGGCTGGATAGCTTGGGCTTCTCATCTACTATTCCAGTGTTTGCTTCATGTATTTCAGAGCAGAGCGTAACATTGCTCTGGCTTTCCTATCTGGGGTGCACCCAGACAAAATCATTTCTTCATACACAGATGGCACCTGAAACATGCAGGTCGATTATCTTCATATAGAACCACAGGGGTGATTGATAGGTATATATTAGGTCAATGTAACGATACAGCTAGGGCATTGAAGATGTTTGTTAGACATAAACAGCAATCTCAGATGGCATACCCAAAGATTGACCTTTCTATTATATCCTATAATGCAAGCTCGAAATTAGTAGATGCACTATAATGTTAAAGTGAACCACCTAGTTGCTAATCGACTTTCAAAGGCTCTGTACTTCCAGCTCGGATACAGACATGGAGTGTAAGCAAAAAAAAAAAGCAAAGCAAACAGAAATGTGGCGTGACACACACCAAGCAATAATTATGCAGTTTCAAGTTAACAAAGTGGTTATAAACTATGCATCAGGTATTTGGTATGATGCTTCATTTCTAGGTAGAAGCAAGGAGAAATTATGCATTCATTTGATTATATTACTTTTAAGGCAGGTAAAGTATGATTGATGGTAAGAACTGAGACATCTATTTTTGATATATGGGTTGCTGCAAACAATTTATCGGCCCATGAAATATGCAAGGTCCAGCTTATCATGTCAGCAACACCTTAAAAGAAGGAGATCAACAGTTGTGGTGGATATACAATGGGCACAAAATGCAGAAGGGTGCAGTATCATTGTCCAAACATGTCACAAGAAAGAAAAGGCAGCACATCAAATTTTCCAAACATTGTCTGCGAGCACTCATACAGTATAATGAATATTATACCTTATCAAACTTCTCAACAAGAATCAGAGCTTTCATAAGTGTTGTATAAGTAACCACATCTGGCTTCAAATCCTGCAGTTAGAGGACCAATGGACATTTTATACGAGGGCAAGACAAGCAGATTCAACAAGGAAAATAGATACTCTGTGGGTAACTATTAACTACAACTTACATTTTCCTTCATGTACTGCAACACTACGAAAGCTTCAACATCCCTCCTATCCTTTCCAAATGCATTAATCAACGAATTGAGAGCTAAGAGACTAGGCTTTAGGCCATCATCCCTCATTGCCCAAAATGCACTTACAGCTTGATCAGACAAACCCTGTGAGAAAATGGAATGGGAGATCATTAGGAGGACAGAACAGTAGATCCTATGTATATCAGAGTTCCCATTTGCAAGAAAAGGGTATAGAACGCATTTATTTGACCTCCTTACTGTCTACTTTGTGCATACCAATATCTGAGCTTGATCTTCTGAGTTTAGAAGCCACCAGTGAATTGAAGATAGCACAATTATAAAACAAGTGATAAACTGCACAACCTTCCCAATTGCATCAGAACTATGTGTCTTGGTAAGGTTGACAGTGTCATCTTACTAAACATTAAAATGATGTGTCAGTGATCTCAAGTGCACAGCAACTGTAATGTAGAAGTTCATCAGTAATTATCTAAAATATTAGCATGTTCTCCTATGTCCTGCCCATACAGTGTGCATGAAAATGATAAGTCGGCCATCTAGGCACATGATCATGGATATATAGCTTATTCCCGGTAAAGATCTTATATTTTGATGCACAAGTTTATTTGTATACCCGCAACGAAAATAGTCCATGTGGCCAAGACTATGACTATAATATACCATCATCTGACTATCAGTAACCATATGAATAAAGCATTTCGCAAGATCCCATGAAAAAGTAATCATATAATGGAGTTGATGTCAGTGCCAAGGCTGTTGACTTACCCTCTGTGCATAGGCATTTAGCAAAGCATTGTACATAGTAGAGGATGGTTTCAGTCCTGCAGCCTTCATATCATCCAAGCACTCAATTGCATCATCAAACCTACCTGATTTCCCGTAAATATCAATAAGGGTAGTGTATGTCACGGCATTAGGCAATAAACCCTGACTCCGCATATTTGTCAACAAATTCTTCACATCGTCCCATCTCTCCTGGTCCCCAAATGAATTAATCATAATGTTAAATGTAGTATTACAAGGCAAGTAGCCTTTTTCCATCATTTCCTCAAACAACTCCTCCGCTCTATCATGCTTCCCTGCCTTACAATGACAGTCTACAAGTGTATTCCAAGTAATTGTGTCAGGCTCTATCCCTTCCGATAACATCCTATCAAAGGTAGCCATGGCATGATCAAGACAATTGAACTTGCCAAAAGTATCAATCAAAACATTATAAAATATCCTATCAGGACGCACCCCACTGTCCTCCATTTCCCTTAAAACCTGAAAAGTTTTCTGCCACTCCCCTTTATCCCGATAACTCGCCAAAATCCGACTAAAAACATATGCATTAGGCTGCACATTACTCGCTTCCATTTCCTTCAACACAATCCTCGCACTCTCCCATCTCTCCGCATTCCCATACGCATCAATCAACAAACTATAAGTCTGTTCATTTGGCAAAACACCACTCCTCTCCATCTCCGAAACAACAAACTCTGCGTCTCTCAACAAACCCGCTTTCACATACCCTCTAAGAAGTGCATTATACGCCCTGGTCCTCGGTTGCAATCCATTGTCTCTCATTTCTTCAAAAATTGCCTCCGCTTCCTCTGTCCTACCACAATTCCCCAAACCCCAAATCACTGTCACAAGCGTGGCAGTTTTCACACTCAATCCACTTCCTTGCACCACACCCAAAAACTCCAACGCTTTATCTAAATCCCCAGCTTTCGAAAACCCAACAATAATATCATTCCATAACTGCACATCAACTTCAAGCTTATCACGATCAATTTCCCTGTAAATCTTTTGCAAAATCGAAGAATTTGCTCTGTTATTCTTCATTAATGACCTAATTATTAAACTATAATTAACCAAATCCGAAGGATAACCGTCCTCCCTCATTCTACATATCAAATTAAGCGCTTTTTCAATATCATTATTCCGTGCACACGCGCTAATCAGGGCATTATAAGTTAATGGAGTCAAATTTTGCTTTTGAGAGAGCAAAAAGGCCTCGTATAGTTTCTCTGACTGACCAAGTGCGTGGATCAAAATAGAGTAGAGCAGCTCGTAAGAGAAACAGAGGTTATGCTTTTGAAGCCAAGAAACGACAGCGTAAGCGAGAGGAATAGAGGAAGAGGAAGTACAGAGAGATTTTAATAGGGAGTGCCAGAGTGGACCAGGGACTACACGGTATGACTCGGCGAGTTGGAACTCGGTGGAGTCTAATGATGTAGGAGAGGCTGAGTCGGAGTCCGAGTCGGTGGAAGTGGAAATTTTGTTGGAGAGGTAGTTGATGAGTGGAGTGAAGTCGTAACGGAGGCTTTGGAGAGGGAGAATGTCGTCGTCGTCGTCGTCGTCGTTGTAGTAGTCTTCGATGTCATTTTGTGAAGTTTCGTGATGTCGTTTTGAGTAAGGGAAGGAGGAGTCGGTGAGATTTGTGGCGGTGAGGGCAGTGGTGGTGGGAGTGGCGGCGAGTTGTGGTTGGAGGATACGGTGGTGGTGCTGGAAGATTGGAGAAGTTATGGAAATTGAAGGGAAACGATTTGGGAGAGGTTGCGGGAACAGAAGCATTTTAGGTTTCTCTTTTCCGAGAGAGAGTGATAGAGAGGCTGAGGGTAGAGATGGCTTAACGGGAAGCGAGAGGTGTTGGTTTATCCGGTTTGGATATTTTATGCCTTTTGGTGGTGAAGAGGACGAAGACAGATTTTCATTGTATGGCCCCTGAAGTTTTATAATTTAATTAATTAATCCCTTAAGTTTGGTTTTGGACATGACAACTTCATTTTCTAAATGAAAGATTGTAATAGCCGCTGCAAATTGAAGCCATTGTTTCAATAACCGGACAAGCCTTACGGGTCAATATAGGACCTGGTCGGACTCGGATTTACATTTGTCTAAGTTAAAAAAATAAAAATTATTTGACTCACTTGACTATTAAGTTTTTAATTTAAAAAATAGATCAAAATAATATAATTTTAATTTTTTTAAATTGACTCAATCCTTTTATAACTCAAGCCTAGTAGCAGATGAGTTCTTTTAAAATATGATTGAAACATGGGAGTTCAAACTTCAAAGTAATATGGTTTGTTTTTTTTTTATTTTTTTGTTAATTAGAAATATTTGGGTTAATTCGACTAATTCTTTAAAAATTTTAAAGTTAATGATTATGCAAGTTTTTAATAACCTTAAAATTTATAACACTCGAATTAATAATATCTGAAAAACAAATTCAAAATCTAACCAGATGAGTTATACACCTTAAAATCTTCAAGGTAGTATAATTAATCACCATAAACAGCATTGTTTTCTCGACTTTAATCAGAAATAGTATCTCCCCTAGTTTTGCAAAACCCTATACACAGAGACTGAAATAGGAGGAAAGGGTTTTTGGTTGTCCTACTTCACAAAAATCCTCCATTAGCCATGGGAGGATCCAGAGCTTTATATACTATTAAGAAAAAACAAAAGAGATCTGTATGGAATGGTAAAGCTCTATATATTTTATTGATAAAAAAAAAAAGGCCGATAAAATAGTATCATATAAGATATTTTCTCAGCTAGAAAATCAGTAACCAAATTCCTAGAGACTTGGTCAAACCTACTACTGACCAGAGCTTTCAATAAATATAAATGAATATGAAATAAAACATTTAAATTTTAACACTCTTTTTTAAACTGAAATCTATATAAATCAGTTTAAAATAAATTCAACCCTCTGTAAATTTCTCATTTACAGCAGCACGTGAACAAACTCCGAATAGACCGTGTAGCTTCACAAATATAGTCAACTTGAGAGGCCTGTATATCTGCAACTTGGTTTTTACTTCGACAGTAAATCGATTTGATTGTTCCATCATTGTTGAGATCTCTTAAAAAATAATACCTCACATCAATATGTTTGCTTCTTCCGTATGGCACATGATTCTTGAAGAGTCTGATTTCTGAGTTGTTGTCACAAAAAAAATTGTAGTGTTTCCAACTTGCTTGAACCGTAGCTCTTCAAGAATTCTCCCCGACCAGATAACCTGACAAGCACTAGCTGTTGCAGAAATAAATTCAGCTTCTGTAGCTGACAATGTAACAAATAGTTGCTTTTTAGAAGACCACGAAACGGCCTCTGTGCCCAACATAAAAACATGTCCTTGCAAAATTCTTAGATATGGAGCAAGAGAAAAGGATGACTGTATACCAGCAGGCCAATACGCGAGGCTTCATATTAAGGAAGTACCTACTCTTGTTGCTTCAAAGTTATGTTTGCTTGCAAAGAGAGCACATGTGATAGCATCTGGCCTTTTTCAGCATGAATCCAAGATGTATGTTCTTCACTTTAGGTATTCTGGTGTTTACACTGCTGTTTACAGTTTTCAGTTCTTCAGAAATCGTCTACATTACTTTAATTTCTCTCACAATATGTTTTTTCAATGTTTTTCATCATTAAGAAGCATGATACCTGTGATGCTCCTATCAAAGCCAAAGAAGAACTAGTATTTCATGTTGGTTTTCGGCAATTTGTTGCTAGGTAATATCATTGGCCTACTGAAGTGTTGCAATTTTGCCCTTCTGTGTGTCTAGATGCATGCCTTCTGCAATTTGACACTGTTTGCTTTTCAGGCCTATATTCTCCACCGATGATTTGAATTCAGACAAGCACAAGATGGAGAGGTTCCTTCATGCAGGATGTTTCTCCGTTGCATCAATTTATGCTCTGATTTCCTTTCCTCCTCATCCATTGATCGTCTTGAAGAGCACAGGAGGTGCTGGCCCTGCTGTTGCTTCTTTTGGTTCCTTGAGAAGTGTTGACCCCGACAGGATAATACTGAAGAAGATTGTATTAACTGGGGTACAAATTTCCTGACCTTCAGCTTGACACTGATGGTCTCTAAAAACCTCTTCCGTCTCCCTGCTCTCCTCGTCCTTGCTGCTGTTGCTTAAACCAAGTGCAAAATGAATAATAGCTAATGTTTTGGGCGAACCATTCCCCATCTCCCCATATGAATGTTCTCTTTTTATTGAAATGCCTTTATATTCTTGATGCAGTTACCCTTAACGAGTATCAAAATTGAAAACCTCCGTGAGTTGCATTTTTTAATAGCCCAGGGGATGTAAGATGGTTTAAGGTGAGAGAATATCTATAGCAGATACCTTTTTCTTATTATCGGAAAACTAGTTCTCCATTAACCATGATAAAAATTTGTCACTGGTGCTTGCAGCCTGTGGAAGTGTATACGAAATGTGGTCACCATGGTCGGATTAAGGAACCTGTTAGCACACATGGTATGATTTTTTTGTCTATCTAGCCTAAACTTTGAAGGGATCGGATTCCATTTTCATCCAAAGCAGGATTCCAGCATTAAGTTTTCTTATGTAGCGGGCATCTTATGTTCCATCAGATGATATAAATGATGTGGTATCTTTTGGTTTTTTGCTGGTAACTTTTGTGATTTATGCTCAGGGGCTATGAAGTACACTTTCAATGGGATCCTTCAGCAGCATGACACTGTTTGCATGAGCTTGTATAAACGTGCATATCCCAGAACACAGGTTCCCAATTCTTGATACTTGATCATGCAGTGGCTGTTTCTCCATCATATAAACAATAACAGCTATGGTTGCTCGTGGGAATGAAGCTCTGGTTCAGATTGTCGATTCATTTTCTTGATTTCTGGGAAGCTACAAGCAGTTGAGTCACATGGATTCACTGCAACTTCCCCATCTGTATGTGCTCTGCCCTCGATTTATTTTTATATTTAATTTTTTATTAGTGTGACAGTGGAAAGCATACTTTTAGGTTTACCCAGATGTAGGCAGCAGGGCTGAAAAGAAGCCGGGGAGGGGAGCGAAGCAGAGTATAGGAAAGAACACGAGCATGTGTTCACTTATTTTATTAATTTATGCAAGATTTATCTGAGTTATCTTGTTGCATTCCTTCGATCTTCGATCTTTGATCCTCCATGTGAGGCTGCACTATTTCTTTTCATGTCCGCAATTGAGAGGTGTTTCAAGATGCATAATGATATTGCAGATATTGAGAATGATTTTGCTGACAATCTTATTATTTAACTTCCTTAAAAATGACTGCTTCTGAAAAGCATCTTTAACTACATAAATTTAACTCAAAATCTGCAACTAGTATTTGATCAAAGGATTATCAATAATTTTAGAAATCCAATCTCCTATGGCAAGGGAAAAGAATCGTACTGGCATTGATCCTGCTTCAAGATATGAACTCAACAATATCTGCCACGTGATCAAATCCAATATGAAGATCCCTATGCTCCTGCTTGGTCAACAAAAGTCATTAGCACACCTATGCAACTGGTTAAACATTTTCTCCAGGTGGTAACTCTGCAAGCTTTGGAGGTGCACCAAGTACTCGCTCCATGTCAAAACGGACTTCAATGTTGCGAATGCTGTACCCAACCACCATCAACCAATAAAGCAGCTTTGCAAGCTCTGGTGCACTAGTCTCTGTTACAGATGTCTGCAATTGGAATCGAAGTCAAGAATGCATGGCTCTTCAAGTTTGCTCAGAAAAATCAAATCATTATTCAAGAAATCCAGTGACATTATAATTGTTCCGAAGTATCTGCATCTAAAACTAATTCCTTTCATCAGCCTAGTCCTGAAAGGTTCAATGCACTACACTTGCTCAAAAGATATCTAAGAATGGCAGAGAATTCATAAATGATATGGTCAATGCTTGCTTGATATCAAATAAAATCCAGGGAAGAAAATGCAACTACCAGATATTCAATGGGACACAATCTCTAATACGAATGGCTTTAAATGATCCCCTTTCTTCATGTAAATAAGGTTATGCCCTTTTTGAGAATAAGCAACTATCACAAAAACACAAATAAATAGAACATTTATTTGCAAGGGTTGAAGAAATGCTTGACTATCCATCCAAATTGATTAGTTCATAATCAGATATAGAACCTTTAACCACTCTATTTACATAAACAATCTTCTTGAAAAACGAGCATGTTTTCTTTTTACTAATTCGAATCCTATTCATAGCAGTAAATCAAGAAATTTGAGTCGGTTTTCAGGGAAACCTTCATTTGGTCGGGACCTGAAACAGCCAAAAGACGCTTGATGAACGTGTTCATTGCAAGAACAGCATCCTCTCCAGCACTGCTTGTCAAATCCTGCAAAATCATAAACAAGCAATTTGAAGTGAAAATGTGGAAATAAAATCAAAGTTACTCCATACAGCCTGGCAATCTGGAAGTGGGAAGCAAGGTGGTTGCGGGAGTATATTTTCTATACACTTCTAGTCTTTCGTTACTTTATGAAAGAAAAACATTCCAAAAGTAAAAATTTGAACCTTTCAAAAATGAAAAGGCAAAAACAAGTGTTCTTTAGATGGCATTCAAAGTAATGGGCACTGGTATGCAAGAATAATAAACTATTCAACTAGCTTGGGTGCAGTGCATCTCGCCAAGCAGAAACCTGACAGTAACTGTTAACTGCATTAATTGACCGAGGCACCAAGCCAGGATACATAAAAAAGCGGTAACTGTATTTACCTTCAAGTTTAGGGGCTCAAGAGACTTAAGATATTCCAATAATTCATTCTGTCCATTTGCAGATTTTCTGCCAACTTGACTATTGAGTTCTTCAATCTCCGCTTCAAGTAACTCGATGTATTTTTTAGCATCAATTCTTTCAGGGCCGGAAACATTATTCCACCGAATAACTTCACCAGACACATTTTTCTGTGTACCAGGTGCATAATCTGGCTCATCCTGAACAGTCATAACATCTACTTATATACTGGGAAAAAAATGATATTTTTTTGTCAAAACAAAGATAAAGTTATATGCCCCTTTAAGACAGAGATAATGTTAAACTTGTAGACCCATTAAACCTATAGCAGTGAATTGTATCTTCAGATTTCAACAAACCAATTACCTTCTTTTCTTCTTGTGCATCAGGAAGTGCAACCTGCTCCAAACTTTGTTGCAAATCCAACCGGTATTGTGCATTCTTGAACATATAGCCCGTCATCATAACACTATACATGAGCTGCGCAAGATTTTCAGCCACCTGAAACAAAAAAGCCCAAACCGACCTCTCTCAACACCAAAATGCCTGCAGTTTTCAACACTAAACCATGAATTTCCAAATGCGCAATCCCAGTCAAACACAATATACTCACAGTTGTAACTGTTACAGCGAAAAACTGCGGAGGCAGAGTCCCAATCATATTAGCCACTGTCTGTCTCATCGCATCAACAACCTAAAAACATGACAAGGATGCTTCATATCCATATTTCCACTACAAACAACGCTAGAGAAACTGAAGCAATGCCTAAGAGCCAATGAAATGATGCCAGGAATAATAATAAAAAAAAGCAAAACCTGCTGGGGTGATCGTTTTACAAAAAGCTCCATGAACTCAGGCTGAACATTTTTGACATATTCCAATAGAATTTCCCTCCTGGTCTTTGGCTGTTGATTTCAAAAAAGAAAACCCAAAATTCCATTTCAGTCAGTTTCCACTAAAAAGTAAAGCAATTCATGCAAGAACTACAGGAGATTGATAAAATTACCATAGTACCATTAGGCGGCTTGGCGTCACCAGAGTTATTGTTATTAGAAGAAGAGTCATTCTTGGAAGAATCGTAAGCCTTAACTCGAAAGCCAAACCTCCTTTCACTACAGTAGTTCCCCTTGTTTCCTGGAAAACAAACTGAAGAACATAGTCGAGATCGAGTCGAGACAAGAACTGTTGAGCTGTTCGAAGAAGAAGATAATTTAGATACAAAGGAGCCCGTCACTGTCAACGAAACCATGGCCAACTCGGTGACTCAAATTCAGTTACTTGTTTGCTGAAATGGGCTGTTCCTGAAGTGTTTTTTATAGTTTTTCCATCGACGGAGGTAGAGTGTACAAGAGTGGAGGAGGAGGAGGAGGACGTGAGTTTTCAGAGATGAGGGTTTTTGTGGGTAGAGGGGGAGAGCGGTTGCACCATGGAAATGTGAGGTGGTTGTAGGGGATTGGTGTGGTGGAGGGTCGGATGGTTGGTGTTGTTTCAGGTGTTTTGTCTGTTCTATTTGTAACCGTTGATTTGAGGACCTTATGACTTGGAAAGGTTATGGGAGCAGGTGGATAAATGAATCAGGGCCCTTGTTTTGGACTAATTTATAAACCTAGGGCAGATAATCTCATTTTTATTTATTTGTTTTGGAGAAAAATAGTGTTTTTTCAAATAATATTCAAAAACAAAGTTAATTCTCGAATAATGTATAAATATCTTTGCCTTAATATTAAAAAACAAAATTAAAATTTATCCAATATCATTTTCTTCAACAAGTCATATCGCCTGAAATTATAATAAAAGTTATAATGTGAATTTTTAATTTATATGTATCAATTTTATATACTAGAAGTATATATTTTTTTAACATAAATTACTTCCTGTTTTATATATATATATATATATAATTTGTTATGATAAGCATTATAATATTAACTTTTAATTCATATATATCAATGTCAGATACTAAATTATTTTTTTCTAGTAGGATGTTAAAAAAATTATACATTAAGATTTTGTTAAATTATTTTTATATTCATGATTTTGCCTTTATACGATTTTATTCCCTACAAGCTAACCCTGAGAATTTTCCACGTGAAAGAAAAGGTACTAAACTTAAAATTGATCGGGGGATTGAAAATACAGATTTTTATTGATTTACAATATTAGTCAATGATGGTGTAGAATATTAATGTATTATAGGAAGACACTGATCATCTAGATAGTTTGGCCGAGTGGTCTAAGGCGCCAGATTTAGGCTCTGGTCCGAAAGGGCGTGGGTTCAAATCCCACAGCTGTCATTTTTTTTTTAGTTTTTATTTTGTTTTATTTGATGTTAAGAATTAAGTCCGGCAAATCTGACAATCTTTTTAATTTGTTCGTGAAGTTATTATTTTTTTAAAATTTATTTTTGATTTTAATATATTAAAATAATTTTAAAATATAAAAAAAAAAGTAATTTTTTTAAAAAGCATGACAAACACATCCTAAAAAAGTTTAATATTGTGACTCCACAAGGAAAAAATTATTTGATTAGTTTTTATTTTTGTATTGAAGTTCACCTGTAATTATGTTTCAAATTTTAATTTTATTAAAATTAGTTTTTATTTTTTATTTATCAAGACCTGTTTTTTATTTATTTTATATGTAAAAGTCCATCTCATAATAGTTTTATCAAAATATATATTTTTTAAACCTATATTTTTTAAACCACAACTAAAAATATTTTGAAAAAAACCTATTTTTCTAACAACACCCATACGAGTTTGGATATCATTCCTCTGTTACTAATTAATTAAATCAATTATTGGAGATCGAGAATCAAAATAATTAATTAATGAAATCATTAATTTTTTAGCAGACCACTTTAGAGTTCAAACCTGTGATTGTTTCGTCATAGAATTCCCTGGCCCTCTCGCTCTCCCGACCATGGATGTTTTTGATTTTGTGGCTGTGACGATCCTCGAGCATTTGCTTCTTTGTCAAGAGGTGAAGAAGCCATGCTGGTGCTGCTGGTTTGAAGAGGGTGAGGATCCCTTGACAATAGAACTAGGGTTACAGATAAAGGGATTTGTTCTGAACGTTTACAGATCTCACACCTTTTGTGAATTTTTCAGGTGAGCTTTTATCTCCTAGGTTTTCAGGATTAACTCAATAAGTTTGGATTTCAATCGAAACTAAGTTTTAGTTTTGTTTTTTTATGTTTTTTTTTATATATATAAATACTAGCTTCGAGATCTGAATCTAATAGATTAAATATTTGAATATACTTTTTTATTATTATTAAAAAAATGCTTTAAATTTTCATATTAAATCATTAAACTAGTGGAAAATAATATTGTTATAAATGGAATAACCACAGCTTAAGTGGATGACACCAAAAACATCCATGGAGTAGAGTGACAAAATATACCCAACCCTCCAACCATTTCCTCGTAGCCTTTGCATGATTTTGGCGACTTGCTTTTTGGGTCCTTGGCATGAGATGTGAGCCTTTCATGCCTTCTGGGTCTTTGGCATGAGGTATAAGCTTCTCAGCATTCCCACGTAAGCAATTCGATTTTTTTTTTAATATTTTTTAATAAAAAATACTTTAAAATATAATTGTTCATATAATTTTAAATATGCTGTAAATAAAATAAACAAACAGTTATTTCCAGCTAAAACTTACCATTGATGGCAGTAAACCAACAAATCCTCCACAGCTCACGTGCTCTGGACCTGTCAACTCCAGATTCTCACTGACCACTAGGCAGACTGGCAGTCACCATATTCTTTTCTGGCTTTGCCAATTGGATACAGCTTAAGCCCCGCTGGCATCCACGTGGAGTATACTAATTACAAGATTAAAAAAAAAAAGAATTAAACTTCTCTGATTACGTTATTACCTCAACAAAATAAAATAAAAAAAAAAGCAAACGTCAAAGAAAATTTGAGGTATTGTTTTTAAAATATTTTTTATTTAAAGATATATTAAAATAATATTTTTTTAAAATTATTTTTAATATCAACACATCAAAATAATTTAAAAATATTAAAAAATTATTAATTTAAAATAAAAAAATAAATTTTTTTAATTTTTTTAAAAATATTTTTTAAATACAAAAACAAATAAAAATTTATTATGCGGGAGAGTTAATAAAAATAAATATAATGTAAGAGGTGATGGTTATATAATAGATTAATTTTTTTAAATCATAAAATATACTTGTTATTAGACATGTCAAGTAAGCAATTTACAATTAACAAACAGAAAAATTTATATTATTTTGATGGCATCATTTAGATAAAAAAAAATATAGACACGTAAGAAACTTGAAAGATGACCAGCACAATGTATCGGTGTTTCTCCTCTTTTCAATTAACATGATTTATTCTTATAAACCCTGGCTCCTCATTCAGGAAATGCTGGAGTCATAGCAAGCATATCCGCTTTCGCTCTTCCTCACTCTACACGCCATTTTTTAGAGAGGGAAAAAAATCACTTCCGTAATAATGGCGTTTCACCGGCGGCGCAACCACTATTACAACCGTTTCCGGTCTATTCTTCCTCTAATATTCTCTATTTCTGGAGCTCTTCTCATTCTCTTTGCCCTCCTCTCGTTTCTCGCTCCTACTCCGATTGATTCTAATAATCCCCAACATACGAACTCGGTATTGTATCGTACAGTATAGTACATTTCTCTATACGTATACGCACGCGTATAAATATACGATTATGAACTTTTCTTACTTGTCTCCGTCTTCTTTTGTATTCAGCTGTACGCTAGGAATGGTGTTGTTGAAGATACGATTGGACAATCTGTTCTTCACGTACCGGTTAGGGCTTTGCCTCTCTTTTTTTATTATTATTAATGATGCCATTATTATTTTTTGCTTATTGTTTTTAGTGCTTGGGTAATAGAAAAAAGGAAGGACGGATCGTGATATTTGGAGCTCGAAAAATTCGTTATATTACTATGGATGCAGCAATGCTAGCATCAAGTTTGCAAGTAAGTGTATTGAGCAGAGAATTATTATTATTATTACAAAACAGCAATCTGAGCTACTAGCATTGGATGAGTTGTTGCTCGTTTTTATTTGGTTTTTGTTGAATTGTAAAATGTGGCTTCTTTAAGAGTTTCTTGTTTATTTGTAAATCTTTTATACTGAGGTTTTTAATTCATTTTGTAGATGCTGATGCTGTTACACAGCCCAATCGGTACTTGCTGATTGTTACTAGTGGAGGGTTAAATCAGCAAAGGACCGGGGTGAGTTTCGAGCTTATGTATTGTTTAATAGTTGATTATTTGAGGAAATAGATTTTTGTTTCTCTGTTTTGAGGTTTCAGTTTATGGGTTATCAGGGATGATCATGTAACTGAGGTTGTTTGAAAGTTTGCTGCCTCTTGCTTGGAATACCGGGTCTATTATACAAACCTAATGCCCCCCCAATCACTTTAGTACATGTTGAAACATCTTGAAAAAAGCAGAAGCAAAATGGTGGACTCAGAAGGGGAAAACCTTTGAGATTATGGAAACAACTTCCGCCACATTAAAATAGTTCAAAGTGCTGCAAAATGCACAGACCAAGATCATTCAGTCACTCATGGGCACACTACGCTAACTTGTGATGCACTCTGCTAAATATTTTTGCATATTAATCACAAACCGAAGGAAAGCTCTATTTTTTCTATACCTTAGCATACATTTACTTGGAGGCAATGTTTTGCACCAAATGTGCAAGACCCACTTTTATAGCTGTTAGTTGTCTGTGAGCTACCAACTTTAAATGCATATAGTGTGTTTTAGGAGGGTTGGCAGTGGATGGAATAAAACAATGTGGCAGAAGTTTTTGGTGGACAGTAAAATTCCAGAGTATGACTCGAGGGATGAGAGAGATTGGGAGAATTGTAGAGGGTGATCAGAGAACTGTTAATAGTGGCTCTTACTAGATTGACATTCCTTGAATCATCATAAACATGTTTGCGTGTTAATACAGAATTAGAGAAACAGTCTGAGTTGCTTATTCTCTGCAAGGCATTCATTTTAACTTATATTGGCTGTAATATTGGGATCGAATGATGCTCTTACGCATGCTTTTTTTTTTCTTTCTCTTTACTGACTTTCAGGTCATGTTTTCATGTTGCTGCAGTGCATAATGATTATTTATCACGTGATTAATATTTTTCTGTTGGCATTGATGATTCACTGAACACTTTTGCAGATTATAGATGCTGTTGTTGCTGCTCGTATCTTGAATGCCACTCTTGTTGTTCCACGGCTTGACCAGAAGTCTTTTTGGAAAGATTTAAGGTTCGTTATTGAATGAGTATAACCGAAACCTCTGCTTGGAATCTTATTTGCAACTATTGGTAGGCATTTCTGTTGTAATATTATGACTGTTATGTTACTTTGTCTTTTGCAGTGATTTTTCAGAGATTTTTGATGTTGATTGGTATATTTCTTCTCTGTCAAAGGATGTCAAAATCATTAAATCTCTCCCTAAAAGGGGAGGGAAAACTTGGATTCCACGCAACATGCGCGTTCCAAGGAAGTGTAGTGAGAGATGTTATCAAAACCGTATCTTACCTGTTCTTTTGAAAAGGCATGTAAGTTCTCCTTTCTCTGCAACCTTCTTCTGATTGCTTTTATATTTTACAATTTTTTACCATGCAATATTAAGTTGCAGAGTTCTTCTTGTTTATGTTTGTATCCTTGCTTCTCTGGTCTTGCAACTACACCAATAGTTTGTCAAATAAGTCATGTTTAATAGGTAATAACATCCTAGTTGCTTGCCTTGAGAACCATTAGGCGTGGGATAAAAATTGTGTTTGTTAAGTCATATGAATCATTATCAATTAAAGGGGATATACAAATACTCAAGTGCTGACTTAAACTATTTGGATATTATGGAGGAAGTTTGATAGCATAAAATTTGACAAAACCTTTCCTTGATCCAATTTTGAACTTAAAAATATTTTTGTTTTAAGTAGAATCTACTAATGAGACTCCATATGGATCTATTACTTTTTCTGTGCTATGTTGATTAGGATGCATACCTTTATTTTATGCACTCTGTTTCCTGGCAATGTTTTTGTTTATTTTAAGAATGACTTGACTTCCTGGACTTAATTTTTATGACAGGCAATTCAGCTCACGAAGTTTGATTATAGAGTCGCAAATAGGTTGGATACCCAATTGCAAAAGTTGAGATGTAGAGTCAACTACCATGCCTTAAAATTTACTGATCCTATTCTTCGAATGGGTGAGAAATTGGTCCATCGAATGAGGATGAAAAGCAAGCATTTCATTGCCTTGCATCTGAGGTATTCTAATTCACTTTCTGCTAAAACTGGCTGTATTTCTAAGTATTAACCTGCTATTTGAAGAGTTTCACCTATTGCCTGATAAGGGGAGCCAATGGACTCCATATATGATCCATGTGAGCCCCACTAATGTGATCTATGGTTATGGTAGGGAAACTATCATAACTGTACAGTTTAGCTTCAGCATTCTGGTTTTCTCTGCATTATTAAATTGGATTATGCGTCCTTTGTCCACTTATTACAATAAAATGATCTTTTCTCTTTCTATTTCCTGGGTTTATTTGTTAGCATGCATATTTTGACCCCATAGTTGAAACCATGCATCTGAATCTCATCACCTGAACTGATCAAAGGCTGCCACTTTGTTTGTACTTGTTTTGTGGCCTGTGCATTTGTACCCACAGTCAGTCACTCCTGTGCTTGTTAGTGGTTACAGATTACTGCGTCAGTCACTCCTGTGCTTGTTAGTGGTTACATATTACTGCGTGAGACTTAAAATTACAAATACGAAATCAAAACACGTCTACCTTGTTTGCTCTAGTTAAATAGTCAATAAAAACATGAATGTTTGAGAGCATTAATTGGATTTTAATGATCAGGTGACTGGCCTAAGACCAAGTGTGCTTTTGGCAGGCCACAAAACCCAATTTCTGGATCATAGGTTATACGTGCATAATGAGAAGCCTGTTTTTATTGGATTTATAATTCCAACTGATGAATTCTAAATTCAAGAAGCCTAACTTACTTGGGACAAACACAATTACTTTTTCTCAAGCAGCCAAATTATTCTTGCTATAGGTTTGAGCCCGATATGCTGGCATTCTCTGGATGCTATTACGGTGGAGGTGACAAGGAAAGGAAGGAACTTGGTGCAATAAGGAAGAGGTGGAAAACTTTACATGTAAGGCTCAACTGATGTACTCTTCCACCATCAATTTAAAACAAATAATCACCCTACTTTCATCATCATGATATTGACAACCCGAAGTTCAGTTTTCATTGAAATTACTTAATTCTGAAGCATTTGGAAATTTGATTTAGTGTTGAATCTAAACCTAAGTGAATTTTACTTCCTTGGGTGAATTATTTGGCTTCTTTTATGTGTGTTTGTACTCTGGATCTGGAGCATCTAATGTGTCTATGAGTTTTATCTTCGTACATTTGCAGGTAAGTAACCCTGATAAGGAAAGGAGGCATGGAAAATGCCCGCTGACTCCAAGAGAAGTTGGCCTTATGTTGAGAGCTCTGGGTTATAGCAGTGACATTCATATTTATGTGGCATCCGGAGAAGTGTATGGAGGGGAAGAGACATTGGCACCCCTAAAAGCACTCTTCCCAAACTTCTATACAAAAGAGACTTTAGCCAGCAAGGAGGAGCTGGAGCCATTTTCTTCATTTTCTTCAAGGATGGCTGCACTTGACTTCATTGTTTGCGATGAAAGTGATGTATTTGTTACCAACAACAATGGTAACATGGCTAGAATATTAGCTGGAAGAAGGTACTTTGACTTCTCCATCTCTTTTCTTCATTCTTCTTTGACTCCTTTTCTTCTGTCATTAGGGACTAATTTTTAAATTTCCTTAAATTGCAGGAGATATTTTGGACACAAACCTACCATTCGTCCAAATGCGAAAAAGCTATATAGATTGTTCTTGAACCAAACAACCATGTCATGGGAAGCATTCACCTCTAAAATGCGTACTTATCAGAGGGGCTTCATGGGGGAGCCAAAGGAGGTGAGGCCGGGTAGGGGAGAGTTTCATGAGAACCCACACACCTGCATTTGTGAAGATTCTGAAGCCAAAGCAAAGAAAGATTCAGGACCTGGAAAATATGGAAAGGGGTATGATGATGTATTAGGCGACGATGAGCCAGAATTGCCTGATCCTGATGATGATGGATACCAAGATGGCCCTCAAGAGAAAGAACAGTTCAATGGAACAGGTATGGATTATGACGGAATCACCAATGAAGAACCCGAGTTGGAAGAAATTCTTTCAGACTAGACAGTGCTACACTGGGTTCTTTGCTGTGCTTAAACAATTCTTTTGTTGAATGGTCAAAAGATCATGCTGCATATGCCCAACCTGCTGTTTATAAAACTGCCTGGATTGAGATCCCCAAAAGCCCCCCCGGAACATCGCAACAATATCAAGACACAACCCTGAGCTGTTTTAATGAGTTATGACTTAGGAACATCTCCCGTAAGGTGTGATCTTGAGTTCAACATCATACCTTTCACGAGGCTTCAGAGTTCAGCCTCTTTGCAGTGAAATTCGGGGAACGGGTCTGAAGACGCAGTCTAAGAAGGGTTTTCAGAACCCTTCTTGGTTTTAGACTTCTGCTAGATTGATGACTGTCTGTTTTAGTGTTTTAAGAGTGAGATTAGTGTCCCGCAAAGCTGTTCTCTTCCCAGAGGCTGTTAAGCAGCGACACGTGTGTGTACATTGCTGATTGGAATTTTTCTTTTTTGACATATTTTCTTTGGAGACTAGTCATCAGTGATAGTTGGAGAATTTGTTGTAAAAACTAGAATATAGAAAATCTTGGTAGTTTATGAAATTGATAGCTTGAAAACTAGCATTTCGATAGCAGTTCTCAAGGGTTCCGTACTGCTCTTACCGTTCCTTATCCTAGGGGAATCTAGTTCACCATCTAATTGATTTATAAGAGTTTTACTGATTTTGGATGGTTCTGTTTTGTATTCGATCAGAGCTCATCAATAGCAGCGCCTGTTTCCAAATGTAAAGGGATTGAGAATTACTTTCGGAATAGTTATTAGGCCCCTTTTCTCGGATCAATTTACACGTCGATATCTTCTTCACAGCAATACCAGTTTTTTTTTTTTTTAAAAAAAAAAATATTCCCTTGTTCGTGTAAAAGTAATGAAACCCATGAATAGATATCGTAAATTCATAACAACGAGACTAGGGCCCTGGCCCTCATGCTCTCCCTCATCGAGGTCACTCAGAGCAAGCTAGCTCTCTCGCCTTCATTCTGGCTTATCTCAAACCGAACCACAATAAGTGGGCCTCATTGAGCCCACCCTTTCTAGACAAACATCGTTCCTTAACGGGCCTGCAAGACCAACCGGGAGAAAACAGAAAGAAAAATCAACAGGTTGCATGAAGAAACGTAGATAGCTCCTCTCTGCTCTCATCGTCGCAAGCAAAAAAAAATGCAAGGAGGATCAACTGGCATTGGCTATGGCCTCAAATATCAGGTGGTCACCATTCCAAAACCCTAACTCACTCGCTATTTCTTCAAATCTAACCCTAATCTCGTTCAAAAAATTCAATGTCCTTCAGGCAAGGTGCATATCAGATGTGAAGGCAGACACGGATCACACCAGCTTCATCACTGGAACTCTCAGTCTCAGAGAAGAAAACGAGGTCAAAACTATTTCTGATTTTTTGTTTTTTGTTGTTTGTTGACTATTTTCTTGGATCTAATGAGTGAAATTGTAATGAGGAATAGGTGCACTTGCTTAGGTTATCTGCAGGCGGAACTGAATTGATATGCGAAGGATTGTTTTCGCACCCTGAAGAGATCTGGAATCTCTCTTCCTGTCCTTTTGATCAACGTGTTTTCTCCACTGTTTTCTCCTCTGGTATAATCAAGCACTTAGTTTTTTTTTTAATTATGTTTAAACAATTCAATTAGAGCGTGATCGATGCATTACTGTGCGTATGTGAGCTGAATTAGTCTGGTTTGATGGGATTTTTTGGATTGAAGGTGAGTCATTTGGAGCAGCAGTGTGGCAGATTCCTGAGTTATATGGGCAGTTAAATTCTCCGCAATTGGAAAGGATTGCGTCTCTTGATGGACATGTTGGGAAGCTTAATTGGTGAGTTTGAAGTGTTCATGTGATGTGTGTTTTATGATGTGGGATTTTGAGTTCTGTTCTTAACTTGTGGATATTTGGATCCTTACATGGTTTTGTTGTTTGTCGCAATTGCCATATGTGGGTACCCAACAGTGTCCTATGGTGGCCATCGGGAAGGAATGATAAGTTGATAAGCATTGATCAGGAAAATATCTTCTTGTGGAGTTTAGATTGTTCAAGACAAGCAGCCCAGGTAGAGGTTGTGCTGGGATTTTTTGTATGATTATGCTTTTCATTTTTGTGTTTATGATATGGTATAGGTATTTGTTTTATGCAATGTGAAAATGATGGAAATTGGTGTTTTGAATGATACCATTATGCTGTTGTTTGGTGACAGTGGATGGGATAAACTAGTGAAGTAGAACTGTGCAAGTCTGTGGTAATTCACTCTTGAATTCTTGTGCTGATACTTATTCAGATGTTACTGAAAAATCTAGGTGCAATCGAAGGAGTCGGCTGGTATGCTGCATTACTTATCTGGTGGAGCCTGGGATCCACATGACGTGAATGCTGTTGCAGCAACTTGTGAATCCTCAGTCCAGTTTTGGGATCTACGGGCGATGAAGTATGATACTTCTGCATATCTTTTTTTCTTTTTTTTTTAA
>Ga0307508_10001743_pt1 | contig 24136 bp, 21 predicted proteins | sample 9_EM_MG_FD_203089 | JGI IMG/M metagenome (GOLD analysis project Ga0307508, IMG submission 203089) | Populus trichocarpa ectomycorrhiza microbial communities from riparian zone in the Pacific Northwest, United States - 9_EM | ecosystem: Host-associated > Plants > Roots > Unclassified | place... | reverse complement strand
GCTGCTGCAGGCTGAAGTCGATCGCGAGCTTGTCGCGGCGCAGCCAGTGGCGCGCGCCGAGTTGCGTGAACGTCACCTCGCCTTCGCGCGCCAGTTCGGCGAAGAACAGCGTGCGCTTGAACAGCTCACGCTCGACGCCGAGCCCGCCCATCCAGGCGCGTCGCGCATCGCGTGCCTTGCTGACACCGGCGTTGAGGTGCAGGAAGCCCCCGCCGTCGCCCAACGCGATCGACAGCGGCAGCTTGATCCCGATTGACGGAATCGTGCCTCCGCTGTCGCGGGTGCGCTCGGCGGCCAGCGTCGCGCTCAGACCCCAGCCCCAGCCATCGCGCGCGACGTTGTTGAACAGCTGCTTGAACTCGACTTCGGCCTCGTGGCCGGTCTCGCCGCCGCGGCGGTCGGTGAAACGCGAGAGTTCGAACTGCACCGAGGTGCCGGCCGCGAAGGTGTACTCGGGCTCGACCGACAGCCCCCGCACGCTGCCCAGGCGCTGGCCCCACGACTCGAACGACCAGACCTGTTCATCGTCTTCGAGCACGGCCGTGCGCGCGACCTGGAACGGCCGGTCGTTGGCCCAGGCGACCGGCGCCGCGATCAGGCCCGACAAGGCGATGCCGAACAGAAAGCTGCGGACCAGCGCCGCGCTGCGCCAGCGCGTCAAAGGCCCGGCATGGCGCGCCAGCAGCAGGCCCAGTGCCAGCCACGCGAACACGATCCGGCCATCGGCACGCACGGGCGTCGGCTTCGCCAGCGCCGGCGCGGTGAGCGCCGCGGTCAGCGCCTCGGGCGAGTCCAGGCGCACGAAGCCCAGGCCACGCTCGCGACCGAGCAGGCGCAGATAGGGCTCGCGCAAGGCCGAGAGGTGCTCGCTGCCCGGCGTCGCGCCCAGCGTAGGCGTTGGCGTGGCGGCCGCGTCCTCGGTCATGCTTTCGCCGGTCACGCTGGCGCCGCGGCCGCGACCGTAGAGATCGGTCTGTGCGACCTCGTCGGCTTGCCAGAAACCCAGCGGGCGCCCGCTCGGATCGCTCTTCGGGATCGGCGACGGCCGCACATCGCCGACGCCGACGATCACCCCCGCGACCTCGCCCGGCTTGTCGTCGAAGCTGGGGCGGTGCTGGGGGCTCAGCGGCGGCGCTTCGTGGCCGTCGGTGATGAACACCAACGATGGTTTTCCCGGCAACTGCCGCGCCACGTCGATGCCACTGTGCAGGCCTTTCGCGATCTCGCTATTGCCGCTCCAGGCCATGCGGCCGTCGATGTGCGCGAGCGTCGAACGCAGCTCGCTCAAGTTGGCGCAGACCTCGACCGGCTCGAACAGCAGGAACGAGCGGTACTCGGTGAACACGCCCCAGCCGACCTTGGACCCGCAGGGCAGGCGCAGCAAGGCTTGGCGCAGCGCGTGCTTGGCGTACAGCAGGCGCGAGACCGGTTTGCCATCCAGCACCTCATCCTGCACGTCCATGCTCTGCGTGATGTCGAGCACGACGATGTGATCGAAGCGCGCGCGTTCGACGGGCCAGCCGGGTTTCAGCAGACAGGCGGCCAGCGCGCACGCTGCGCCGGCCAGCAGCCAGCGCTCGGCATGCGTCCGCCAAGACGCCACGGCCAATCGGCTTAGGTCGCGCACGTTCATGGCAGCCCCGGCGAGTAGCCGCGCATCGTCGTCACCGCGCGCTCGCGGTTGCGCTCCTGCCCCATCGGCCCGGCATCGTCTTCGTCCGGGTCGGGCAGCAGGCGTTGCGCGCGCTCGAGGTTGTAGCGCGCATCCCACTGCGTCGGGTCGTCGCGCAGCACGTCGCGGTAGTACTCCTTTGCAAGTTCGAGCAGCGCGATGGCCTGCCCCGGCTGCGTGCTCGCTTGCACCTCGATCGCCTGGCGCACCAGCAGATTTGCGCTGTTGTAGCGCGCGGCCGCGCCGAGGTGCGCATCGCTCTGCAACGCGCGGTAGCGGTTCAGCGCCGCGTCGCGCGCGCCGCTCGCGGCCCGGGCTTGTGCCAGCGCATGGGCTTGCGCGAACCGCAGCTCGGGCGGCTGACCGGGCGCATCCGGGATCGATTGGCCGGACGCGATCAGCGTGTTGGTCTGCGCCGCGCGCCACAGGATCGCGGCATCGACAAGCGCCGCGAGCACGATCAGCCCCAGCAGCGCGAACACCCAGCGCGTGCGCCGACGCGTCGCTAAGCCCATCGCCGCAGCTCCAAGAGGTTCGCGCCCAGCAGCAGCAACACGCCGGCCAGTGCGATGGCATAGCCCCAGTTCGACAGGTCGCGCCGCGGCATCGTGTCCTGGTAGGTGATCGGCAGGTTCTCGAGCCGGTTCACGTCGTCGACGGCCTGCTGCAGCGCCTCGGGTGTGCCGGCCTCGTAGGCGCGGTAGGGCGTGCCCAGCGACAGGAAGTAGCGGTGCAGAAAGTACTCGGGTACCGCATCGGCATTCTCCGGCGGCTCGGCTTGATCCGGCAGCAGCCCGGGGCTGCGCGCGGAACGGATGTAGATCCAGTAGATTGCGGCCCGCGTCTTGTGCGCGAGCTGCGCGATGCGCTCGCGCGCGCTCGGGTCGATGCGGTCGCCGCCGTCGGAGACCAGCATCACGATGCGCGAGCCGGTGTAGGGCCGGTCCTCGAAGTAGCCGAGCGCCGACTCGACGGCAAGCGCGATGTTGGTCTCCGACAAGCCGCGCCCGATGTTGCCGGCGCTGATCGCGGCCTGGATGACCTCGCTCTTCTGCGTGAACTCGAGCAGGCGCAGCGGCAAGGTGCTGAACACGATCATGCCGAAGCGGTCGTCGGGCCGCTTGGCCGCGAACTCCGACAACACGCGCCGAGCCACCACACCCTTGGTCTCGCGGCCTTCGTTCGCGCGCAGCTTCGAGTAGTAGTCGAGCGCCTCGGGGCCGGTGCCGCGGATCGCCGAGCTGCGGCCGCCGCCGAAGCTCTGGTCCATGCTGCGGCTGCGGTCCAGCACCAGCACGATCTCGGCGCCACGCCCGACACGTTCGACCTCGAACTCGGGGCGATACGGCCCCGCGATGCCGACGATGGCGGCGGCGAGCGCAAGCACCGCCGCGCCCCGCAGCAGCCACTGCAGCGCCTGCGACGCACGGTCGCGCGGCAGCAGCGCGACCCACGCGTTCGGCAAGGCGCCGCGGACCTGTGCGAACAAGGGCAGCAGCGCCAGCGGCAGCAGCCAGAGCCAGACGGGTTCGTCGAAGCTCATTGGGCATCCTCCGTGCTGTGCACTCCGAAATTCGCCTTGGGAGCGGCCCGGCGGCTCATGCCGCCCCCCGCTCGAGATCGCGGCAGCGGCGGCAGAAGGCGACGAGCCAGCGCGCGTCGACCGCGTCGTCGCCGCCGCCGGCGAAGAACTCGGCGCGCGAGACCGCGAAGAAGCGCGCGAGTTCGTCGCGCAACGGCGCGAAGCGCTGCCGCTGCGCGATGAAGTGGTCCAGGCCGGGTTCGAACAGGACTTCGCCGGCGGTTTCGTTCAGCGCCGCATGGACGCGTTCGAACGCGGCACGCCGCTGCGCCGCGTCGGGCCGGGCCGGCAACGCGCTCAGCGCCTTCCACGCGCGACCGAAGGGCCGGCGCCGCTGTGCCGACCAGGGCAACACCAGGTAGACGTTCGCGAGATAGCCGAGCAGCAGCAACGTTACGCCGCCCTCCATCGCCAGGCGCACGCGTGCCGCGGCGGTGTCGATGCGCGGCGGCTCGCGATCCGGCCGCATCTCACCCAGGCCCTCGCGCGGCGACGGTTCGAGCGGCGCAAGCGGCGCAACCGTGACCGGCCAGGCGTCGATGCGCAGGGTCTGCGGCCGCGGCGAACCCTCGAAGCGCAACTCGATCGGCGGCATCTCCAGCACGCGCAGCTCGCGCGGCGCGAGAAAGACCTGGTAGTCGAGCTGCAACGCGTCGGGCACGCCGGCGATCGAGGTGTGCAGCACGACGCGCTGCAGCTCCAGCGCCCGGCCGCGTGCGCCGGCGCGCGGCAGCGAGTCTTCGTCGAGCTTGAGCCCGTCCGGCACCTGCAGCGCGATGCGCCGCGAGACCACATCGCCGACGGTGTAGCCGAACGCGCGCGGTTCGTCGATGCTGGCGCTCAGCGTGCCCGGTGCGGCAGCAGCGCCGCGGCTCAGCGCAAAGACCAGCAGCGCCGCGGCGGCCAGCGGTATGGGACGGCTCATGAATGGAAGTGGCGGGTGACGGCTTCGGCGTCGTACCCACCTTCGATGAACAGCGGCTTCAGCCGCCGCGCGCGGAACAGCTGCAGCAAGGCCTCGCGGCGCTGCGCGTGCGCCGCTTCCCAGCGCGCGCGCAATCCCGGGCGCCACCAGACCAGACGCTGCCGGCCGCTCTCGGGATCGATCACCTGCGCCAGACCGCGCGCGGCGCTCAGGCCGAATTCGAGTGGGTCCCACAGCACGGTCGGCACGACCTCGTGCAGGCTCAGGCCGTCGAGCACCGCAGCGACCATCTCCAGCGGCAGGTGAAAGTCGGAGACCAGGAACAGCAGTGCGCGTTGCCGGCTCAAGTGACGCGGCACCTCGAGCAGCCCGCGCGCATCGCGCCCCGCGGGGTGCAACGTGCGCAGCCGGCGCGCGATCTCGCCGCCGGCGCCGCGCGCGCGGGTCTGCGGCTGCAGCAGATCAGGGCGCGGGGCGCTGTCGCAGCCGACGAAGCCGAAGCTGTCGCCGGTGCGCCAGGCCGACCACGCGAGGCTCTCGACGAAGTCGGCCAGCACCGCGAGCTTGGGCACGCGGCCGCTGAAGCCCATCGAGGCCGACAAGTCGGCCACCACCGTGACCGGCACGGACTTGCGCTGGCTGTAGACGCGCACCCGCCAGTCGCCGAACGGGTCGCGCAGGCTGGCGTGCAAATCGAGGCGGCGCGGATCGGGTGCGTCGAGCAGCGAGGCATGGCCGCGGAACTCGAAGCCGCTGGCGCCGCGCGTGCTGCGGTGGTGGCCCGGAAAATGACCAAGCACCGGCGCACCGACGCGGTAGTGCACCTCGCGAATCGTTGTCGCGGCGGCGGGCGTCTGCGCGTCACGCATGGATGCGATGGTCAGGGCGCCGCGACGCTGCCGAGAATGCCGGCGATCAAGGGCGCGGCGATCTCGTGGCGGCGCATCTCGTAGACCGGCTGGAAGCACAGGCGGTGCGCGATGGTCACGTCGAACACGGCCTGCACATCCTCAGGCGTGGTGTAGTCGCGGCCCGCTAGCCAGGCCGCGACGCGCGCCGCGCGCAGCAGCATGCTCATGCCGCGCGGGCTCGCGCCGGCCAGCATCAGCTGCGCCGTATCCAGGTCGGAGAGCGTCACGCCGTAGTCGGCCGGCGCGGCGGTCGCGCGCCACAGCTCGAGGGCGTATTTCTGCAAGGCCTCGGAGGTCTGCACCCCGCGCTGGATCTGCGCCGCGATGTCGTTCAGGTCGCGGTGCGCGAGCAGCGCGCCGGCGAGCGTCTCGACCAGCCGGTCGGTGTCGTGGTAGCGCGGGTCGAACATCAGCGCGCGGCGCTCTTCCTCGTTCTCGGGCGCCTCGATCGTCACCTCCATCATGAAGCGGTCGCGTGCGGCCGATGCGATCTCGAAGGTCTCTTCGCGTTCGACGCGGTTGCGGTCGGCGAACACCAGCAGGTGCGGGAAGCGCCACTCGCGGTTGAAGGCCGAGACGCTGCGCTCGGCCATCACGCGCAGCAGCAGCGAATGCACCTGCGGGCGCGCGCGGTTGATCTCGTTGAAGAAGAAGATCGCCAGGTCGTCGCCGTGCTGGATCAGCGGCCCGGGCTCGACCGCCGGCCGACCCTCGGCGCTGATGTAGGTGTAGTAGATCAGGTCGTTGGGCATCAGGTCGATGGTGCCCTCGGTGCGCGCGTAGGCACCGCCGAGCACACGCGCGAACGCGCGCAGCAGCGTCGTCTTGCCGACGCCGACATCGCCTTGCAGCAGCACGTGGCCGCGCGCGAACACGGCGATGTTGACGAGGCGGATCACGCGCGCCTGGCCGATCACCGCCGTACCCACTTCTCGTTCGAGCGCCAGCGCACGTTCGCGCCAATCGTGCAACAGCGCATCGCTGCGATCCATGCAAACCCTCTCTGCCGTGCAGACGGCGGGACACTGTGTCACGCCCCCGAGACAGGCGCGGTCATCGAGCCGACGAGGCACAAGCGCAAGCAAGAGCCGAGCCGATTCGCCCGGCGGGATGTGCCGGCTCAGGCCAACGCCGGGCCGCCCCCAAGCGGCCTGAGCACCCGCTCGGCGGGTGGCGGCGTACCCGCCGCCGGGTGCCTAACTCAGTCCGAGCCGCCGAAGCTCCAGCGCGCCCCGACCCACAGCGCGCGCGGCGCGCCCGGGGCGGCAAACTGCTCGTTGCGCCACTCGGCCGGCGCGAGCAGGTTGCCGCGCGGGTCGAAGGCGTTCTCGGCCAGCAACCCACCGCTCGAATAGCGGCGGTCGAACAGGTTCGAAACCTTCGCGAACAGCTCCCAACCGCTACCGAGCTTCCAGTTGGTCGTCAGGTTCACGAGCGCGAAGCCGCCGACCTTGCCGGCGCCGAAGAAGTCGACCCCGTCGGCCTGGTGCGCGTTGTTCTCGTTGCCGCGCACGAACTGGCTGGAGTACGCGGCGAGTTGCGCACCGACGCTCCAGTTCGGCAGCGGTCGCGTGTCGACGGTGAGCTTCAGGCTGTGCGATGGCAGGCCCGGCAGCCGGTTGCCGGGATGCACCTCGATCTCGTCGGCAGCGCAGGCCGGGCTGATGCCCGCGCTGCTGTTGGACGCCGACACCAGGCAGGCCGACGACTCGAAGGTTGCGAGCAGATAGCTGTACGACAGGCTCCAGTCGATCGCCGAGCTGCGTTGCGAGACCCCGAGCTCCAGACCCTGGCGCCGCGTGCGGCCGAAGTTCGTGAAGTAGCCGGCCGAACGGCCGTTGCCGACGAACAGCAGATCGTCGCGATTGTCGGTGCGGAACACCGAAGCGTTCCAGCGCAGGTCGGTGCCGATGCTGCCGCGCACCCCGGCCTCGAGCGTGCGCGACACGACCTGCTTCAGCGGCGGATCGGCCTGCAGCGCGTTCGGCAGCACGCAGGCGTGGTCCGGGTCAGAGCAGCCGAGTTCGATCGGGCTGGGCGCGCGCGTGCCCTGGCTGAAGCCGCCATAGACCGTCAGCGCCGGCGAAAGCTGCCAGGTCAACCCGGCGGCCGGATTGAACTTGGTGTACTTGCCCTCGCCGTCCAGCGCGGTGTCCAGGCCGAGCGTGGCGCGCCCAACGTCGGTGGTGCGCACGCGCGTGTCGCTGTAGCGGCCGGACAGCGTGAGGTTCAGGCCGGGTGCGAGCGTCACGACGTCGGACACGAACACGCTTGCGGTCCGGCTCGTGCCGGCGATCGCTGCATTGACCTCCGCGTCCTCCGTCACGACGACCGCGCGCGTGGCATCGAGCTCGCCCTTGGCCTCGCTCTGCTCGAAGTCGTTGCGCGCCCGGTCGTACGACGCCCCGACGCTGAGGCGATGCGCCCCCACCGGCTTGCTCAGCTGCAAGGCCAGGCCTTCGCTGCGCTCGCGGGTGCGGGTGCGGTTCTCGACGCCCGATTCGGGCGTGTCGGGCGGGTCGTAGCCGTCGTTCAGGTCACCGTTGACCGTGGAAGCGCGCACGCGGCGCGCGTAGGCGGTGCCGGCCAGCTCGAACCCCGCGCCGAACTGACGTGTCGAGTTCAGCGTCAGCATCGTCACGCGGTTGTTGGTCTGATCGGGGCGGGTGTAGACCTGCTCGCGGCGCTCCGCGAGCATGGACTCGGGCAGCAGGCCGTTGCCGATCATCCGGCTCTCGCCGTGCAGCAGGCTCAGATCCCACGAATAGCCGGGCGCGCGCTCGCCGCCCTTCACGAACAGCTGACGCACCCGCGACGGCGAGGAGTCGCGCCAGCCGTCTTCGTCGAAGCTGCCGAGTGCGGCGAACAGGTGGCCGTGCTCGCCGAGTTGGCGGCCATAGCTGAACTCGCTGCTGACGCGCCCGAACGATCCGCCGCGCACTTCGAGCTCGCCACCGGGATGGGTGTCGCCGCTCTTGGTTTGCAGCACCAGCGCGCCGCCCAGCGTGTTCAGGCCGAACAGCGGGTTCGAGCCGGGCAGCAAGGTCACGTTGGCGAGCGCGGCGCTCGGGATCATGTCCCAGTTGACGACATCGCCGAAGGGCTCGTTGATGCGCACGCCGTCGAGATAGACCGACAAGCCCTGCGGCGTGCCCAGCAGCGGGCTGGCGGTGAAGCCGCGGAAGTTCAGATCCATCTGGAACGGGTTGCCCTGGGTCTCGTTGATGTTGACGCTGGCCAGCTGGCTCGCCATGAACTCGGGCAGGTTCAGGCTTTGCAATTGGCGCAGACGCTTGCCGTCGGCCGTCTGCACGTTGGCCGGCACCTGGTCCTTGGGCACCCCGGTGCCGGGCAGCGGCGAGATGCCGATGACCTCGATCGACGGCAGCGTCGTGGTCGGTGCGGTCTGCGCGTGAAGCGCCGGGGTGCACGCGATCAGCGCGGCCCACGCCAATGGGTGGTGGCGCACACGTCGCCGTGGGTACTGCATCGGAGTCTCCTGGGTCTTTCTGGTTTGCAGCGACCCTATCAAAGGCGAGCCGCCGGCGACAGGGAAAAGTTCCCGGGCTGCGCGGCCGCCGCCGGATGCGTCATCTCAGCCGCTCCGCCACGCCGCTCGCGATTCACGGCAAACGAAACGTTGTGCTGTTGCGGGTGTGGCAGCTTGCAGCCCGCTGCTGCCATTGAACGACTGCTGTGCGGGGGTTGTCACGGGATCGAGCCGGCGGGGAAGTAGTCGTTCGGGAACGGCAGCAACGGGCCGAGACCAGTCCGCATGCCCAGCAGCAAGCGAGGCCACGAGTGTCATCCTAGACGAGCGCGCTGCCGATCACGCGGTGGCGGATCGCTAGATGCGCCAGTGCTGCCGAGGTCGTGACCCCGAGCTTGTCCTTGATGATGGTCTGGTGGTTCGAGATCGTCTTCGTGCTCAGCTTCAGCGCCCGCGCACACTCGGCCGGCGAATGACCCTGGGCGAGCAGGCGAAAGATCTCGAACTCGCGCAGGCTCAGCTCCGCGAGCCGCTCGGCCTCGCGTGCCGGGTCGCGCTGCAACAGGCTCGCCGCCAGGTCGGCGCCAAGGTAGCGCCCGCCGGCCTGCAGTGCGCGTACCGCGTCGACCAGGCTTTGCGGCGCGGCCGCCTTGGTGAGGAAGCCGCGCGCGCCGGCCTCGAGGGCGCGGCGCACGAGCGGCGGGCTGTCGTACATGCTGAAGACCAGAACGCGCGCCGTGGGCGCACGCAGCAGCACGCGGCGGATCAGCTCGAGGCCGCCGCCCCCGGGCATTGCGAGATCGGTGGCGAGCACATCGGGCGGGTCGGCCACGAAGGCGGCGTAGGCATCCTCGCCGGTCGCGGCCTCGGCGATCACGCGGATGTCGCGTTCCTGCTCGAGCAGACGCAGGTAGCCGCTGCGCACGACCGGGTGGTCATCGGCGAGCAGCACGCGGATCATGCTGCCGCCATCGCCTGCCCGGCCAAGGTCGCTGCGGCGGCCGGCAGCGGAATGCGCAGCACCAGCCGCATGCCCGCGCCTGGCGCGCTCTCGATATGCAATTCGCCGCCGAGCGCCGCGGCGCGCTCGCTCGCGCCGAGCAGGCCCAGGCCGCGCGTTGCCTGGGCCAGGTCCATGCCGCGGCCATCGTCGGCGATCGTCAGGCACAACTGCTGGCCTGCCGTATCGCGCGCGAGCACGAGCCGCACCTGGTTCGCGTGGGCGTGCCGCGTCACGTTCGTCAGCGCTTCCTGCGCGACGCGGTAGACGGCGATGTTGATGTGCTCCGGCAGCGCCGCGCCCAGGTCCTCGCGGTGGAACACGCAGGCCACGCCGCTGCGCTCCTCCCAGGATTCGCACAGCTCCTGCAGCGCCGCGACGAGGCCGAGCGCATCCAGGTTGGCCGGCCGCAAGCGGCGCAGCATCCCGCCGACGAGCTGGTACAGGCTCTGCGCCGCCATGTCGGCGCGCGCCGCGGCGCCGAGCAGCGCGGCGCGGTCGTCGGCGGCACAGCGCCGCAGGCAGGCGGTCTCGATCAGGATCGCGCTGCAGCGCTGGCCGAGTTCGTCGTGCAGCTCGCGGGCGAGCGCGAGGCGCTCGCTCTCCTGCACCGCGATCAGCTGCCGCGCGAGTTCACGGTTGTGCGCCAGCAGTTCGGACGCCTGCGCCTCGGCCTGCGCGCGCAAGTGCAGCGCCGACTCGGTCTCGCGCCGCCGCCGCATCGCATACCAGGCCAGGCCGAAGGCGAACACCATGCCGGTCAGCGGCAGTTCGTCGAGCTGCCAGCGTTCGTAGTGGGCCAGTGCCTCGACCAGTGATTCGTTCAGGTTCAGCGCCAGCGAAATCCCGTAGCACGCGAGCGCCGCGCCGAGCACGATCCACAGGTCGCTGCGCCAGCGCGACGCGCCGCGCGGCGCGGTCGGGCGCGGCCTCGATTCATCCGCCATGCGACGCTCCTCGCGGTGGGCTCAGCCTATCGACATTGACGCGCTCGCGCGCGTAGATCTCGCGACACGAACGCGCGTAGTCCTCGGGGCCGAGGTAGTCGACCTCCTGGTCGTACTTCGCGAGCTCGTCGACGAAGCGCGGGTCGAACATCGCGCGCTTGAAGGCATCGTGCAGTCTCGCGACGATGGACGCCGGCAAGCCGCGCGGCCCGGCCAGCCCGTAGGGCGACATCGCAACGATGTCGAAGCCGAGCTCGCGCAGCGTCGGCACCTTGGACCAGCGCTTGGAGCGCTGCGCCGCGAAGGTCACGAGCAGCCGCAGCCGCCCGCCGTCGACAGCCGGGCCGAAGCCGGTCGAGTTGACGCCGGCCATCACCTGCCCCGCCGCGATCGCGTTGATCTGCTCGGCCGTGCCCTTGTACGGCACATGGATGTAGCGCAGGCCGCGCGCGCTGAACAGGTCTTCGAGCACCAGGTGCGGCGTGGTGCCGACGCCGTTGGTCGCGATGCTCAGCTCACCGGGATGCGCGTGCGCGTACGCGAACAGGTCGTCGAGCGTGCGAAACGCGCTGGCGGCCGGCACCAGCACGCCGAAGGTCACGCCGGACACCTGGATGATGGGCGTGACGTCGCGGATCGGGTCCCACAACACCTTCTGCACATAGGGCGCGCGGAACACCGGCTGCGGCATCTGCGCGATCGTGTAGCCGTCGGGTTCGGCCTGCTGCAGGATCGGCATCGCGAGGGTGCCGCCGGCCCCGGCGCGGTTGTCGGTCACGATGGTCTGGCCGAGCACGTGCGACGCGAGCTCGGCGAGCAGGCGCAGCGAGATGTCGGTCGCGCCGCCGGCCGGCCACGGCACCCACATCGTGATCGGGCGCGATGGGTACGGCACCGAGGCCTGCACGGTGCCCAGCCCGCGCGCGCCGAGCACGAGGGCGCCGGCGGCGGCAAGCCAACCGCGTCGCGACGGCATCATCCTGCGCCCCCACCACGCTTGGTCAACCCGCCGAAGCCGCGCTGCGGGTCGTAACCCCAGCAGGCCAGCACGAAGAACACGAGCAGGCAGCCGAGCACGACATACGGCGCGGCGCCCGGGTCTTTGCCGTACAACGCGAAGCGCACCCATTCGACCGCGTGCGTGAACGGGTTGAAGCGTGCGAGCTGATAGACCCACTCGGCGCCCGACTCCTGCAGCTTCCAGAGCGGATAAAGCGCGGTCGACAGGAAGTACATCGGGAAGATCACGAAGTTCATCGTGCCGGCGAAGTTCTCGAGTTGCTTGATGTAGACCGACAGCAGCAGGCCGAGCGCGCCCAGCATCAACGCGCTGCCGATCAGTGCCGCCAGCGCATGCAGCGCGGCGAGCGAGAACAGCGGCAGGTCGGTGCCGATCAGCAGCGCGACGATCACGAACGCGAGCGCCTGCAATACCGACAGCAGCGCGGTCGCGCACAGCTTCGCGAACAGCAGCCACGGGCGCGGCAGCGGCGCGGTGAGCAGCAGCCGCATCAGCCCCATCTCGCGGTCATAGACCATTGCGAGCGACGACTGCATGCCGTTGAACAACAGCACCATGCCGACCAGGCCGGGCACGATGTAGACGTCGTACGGGATGTAGGTGTCGTAGGGCTCGACGATCGCGACCCCGAACACATTGCGAAAGCCCGCTGCGAACACTGCGAGCCACAGCAGCGGCCGCACCAGCGCCGAGACCAGCCGCCCTGTTTGGCGCGAGAACTTGAACAGTTCGCGCAGCACGATGGCCTGCAGTGCCTGCAGGGCGTGCGCCACACCGCGCCGGGCCGCAGGCGCTTCGATTAACGGGGTTTCGGCCTTCACCGCGCCACTTTGCATAACTTCTCCGGTGCATCGGCGCCGAGCGTGTCGAGCACGTCGGACGGGTGCAGCAGGCCTTCGATCGGCGCCTGTGCGATCACGCCCTGGCCGTCGGTCAGCAGCAGGGTCTGGCGCAGCTGACCGTCCCACGCACGAAAGCTCATGTTGACGCCCTTGGAGCCGTCGACCGAGGTCTTCGCGAGCGCCTGCGCCCACGCGCTGTTCGGTCCTTTGGGCGCAGCGGTCGCGAGCGCGAGCAGCGTCTTGCCGGCCATCCACGCGGCCCAGTCGCGGTCGGTCATCGGCCGCTTCGCAGCCTTGAAGAAGCGGCGCGAGACCTGCGGCGCGCCGTAGCGCTCGAACTGTGCGTGCCAGGCCAGCGCCACCAGGCCGGCATCGCCGACCACCGGCCGCGGCAGCACGGTGCGGTACGGCAGGCCGCGTGCGAACTCGCCGTCGCTGTCGACGATCCAGACCGCGTCGTAGGCGTTGCCCGCGGTCAGCAGCAAGGGATTGGCCAGGTCGCGCTCGCGCGGGTCGGTCGAGAGCTTGAACGGTTTCGAGGCGACGACCTGCAGGCCGTAGCGCTTGATCGACGCCTGCGCAGTCGCGGCGCGCTGCTGGTCTTGCGCGCTCGGGCCAACCAGCAGCAACAGCTTGCTCCATTTGCGCGACACCAGGGTCTGCGCGACTGCATCGGCGCGCATGCGTTCGCTCGGCAGCAGGTGGTACAGGCGCGGCCGGCAGTCCTGCTGGCGCAGGCTGTCGTCGGGCGCGCCGAGATTGAGCACCGGCAGCTTGACGGCATCGGCGACGGCCAGCGTCCAGTCGGCGGGCAGGTCGGTCAGGATCAGCGCCGCACCGGCCTTCTCGGCGGCCAGCGCAGCGGCGCGTGCGGACTCGACCGAGCGCGCCGTGGCCGGGCTGAGCGCAACCGCGGCACCCGCCGCTTCGAGCTCGAAGCCGCCTTCGTCGAGCGCAACCTGCACGCCGTCGGCGGCCGGACCGCCCGCGTGGCCGAGGTAGGCACGCTCGACGCGCGTTCGGTCCAGGCGCGGGTCGTTCTCCGGGCTGATCAGCGTCGCCTTCAGCGTCGCCGCCGCCGCGATGCCGGCCGCATCGAACAGCGTCACGAACAGCGTGAGCGCAAACACGGTCCACCTCATTCGACGACCACCACGCCGTACGGAACGCGCCCGACCGGCACGGTCTTGATCGGCTTGGCACCCGGCACGTCGACGACCGTCAGGTCGTCGCTCAGGCCGTTGACGACGAACAGGCGCTTCTCGCTCTTGTCGAGCGCGACGTTCCACGCGCGCTTGCCGACCAGCACGAGATCAGTGACCTTGCGCGCCGCCACATCAATGAAGGCGACGTGGTTGGCGCGGCCGAGCGCGACGAACGCGCGCTTGCCGTCGCGCGACATCTGGATGCCTACCGGCGTGATGTCTTGTGCACGCGCGCCCTTCACTTCGAACTTCAGCGTCGCCAGCACCGAATGGTCAGCGGTCGAGACGATGGTCACGGCCGCATCGAGCTCGCAGGTGACCCACAGCTCCTTGCCGTCGGCGGTGATCGCCATGCGGCGCGGCCGCTTGCCGACCTTGATGTTCTTGACGACCTTGCCGCTCGCGGTGTCGATCACATGCACGAGGCTGGCGACCTCGGAGGTCACGTACAGCAGCTTGCCGTCGGCGCTGACCTTCACGCCCTCGGGCTCCTGGCCGACCTTGACCTCCTTGAGCTTCTTGCCGGTCGCGGCGTCGACGAACACGGCCGCGGCGTCGTCCTCGCTCGAGACGTAGATGGTCTTGCCGTCGGGCGAGAGGTCGAAGGCCTCGGGGTCGTCGCCGAGCGGGATACGGCGCAGCGATTGGCCCGTCGCCGGGTCGATCAGGTCGGCCACGCCCGAGTCCGAGCACGCCAGCATCAGCTTGCGGTCGGGCGTGAGCTGCAGATGGCGGCCGCGCTTGCAGGTCGGGACCGTGCCCTTGACCGCGAGCGTGGCGAGGTCGATCATCGTCAGCGCATCGTCCTTCTCGCTCGACACATACACCGTGCCTTGGGCGCAGGCGCTGCCGGCCAGCCACAAGGCCAGGGCAGAAACGCAGATCGTCGTGCGGGTCAGTCTCAAGAGGGTCTCCAGAGTCGTGTTGTTCGGGTTGTCGGGAGTCACGAGGTGCGTTTGATGAAGCCCGCCTCCAGCGTGGCTTCGCCGAGCGCACGCGTCACCTCGGCCGGTGTGCCATCGGCGAGCAGCGAGCCCTTGTGCAGCACGAGCACACGGTCCGCGCCCTCGGCCTCCTCGACCCAATGGGTCGCCCACAACACGCTCACGCCGCGCTCCCGCACATCGACGTGCAAGGCGTTCAGCAGGTCGCGGCGCGACTTGGGGTCGAGGCCGACGGTGGCTTCGTCCATCAGCAGCACCGATGGTTGATGCAGACCGGCGCGGATGAGTTCCACCTTGCGGCGGTTGCCGCCGGACAGTTCGCGCACCTTGCGGTCGAGATCGGCCTCCAGCCCGAGGCGCGCGCACCCGGCGTCGATGCGCGCCAGCGCGAGGCGGCGCGGCACGCCCTGCAGATCGGCCTGGAACAGCAGGTTGCGACGGATGCTCAGGTCGAGGTCGAGCGCAATCTGCTGGAACACCACGCCGATGTGACGCAGCGCCAGGCGCGCCGAATGCCGCAGCGAATGGCCGGCGACTTCGACCTCGCCGGCGTCGGCCGCGAACAAGCCGGTGAGCACCTGGAACAGCGTCGACTTGCCGGCACCGTTGGGCCCGAGCAAGGCGACGAACTCACCGCGCCCGATCTGCAGCGACAAGGATTTCAATGCGATGGTCTGACCGTAGCGCTTGGTGAGATCGGTGGTTCGAAGCATGAAGGTGGTGTGTTCCGGATACTGCGAACAGCGTGTTCGCCGCGCTGTCCGCAGGGTCGACGGTACTGCAACTTCTGCGCCGCTGGTTGAGCCTGCGCAATCAGCACTCAAGCGTGGTGAAGCGATCGACGGTCGCCTGACTGCACAGTGGAACACTCTGCGCCAAAAGTGAATAGGAACGTTGCGCGCGGCGCAAGCTCGCAACACCATCGATCAATATGCCGTCAGGCCCCGCCGAGCCGCGACCCAGGGATTTCCCGAAGAGCAGCGCGCGCGCCTCGAGCCGGTACGCCGTTCGCACTTGTCAACATTCGTGTCGATGAGGATTTCAAGGCAAAAAACACAGGGTTTCGCCTAGGGCCAAAGACGCCGCCTCCGCGTTGTCTAGATGCAGCAGGGCGTGGCGATGCGGGCGATTTCGAACCGCTTTCGTGATGGGCATGGATGTTGCGGTCCGGCCCTCCGTCAGACAGTTCGCGCGGGGATCCGGTGGCGACCTTCGCAAGATCCTAGACCACCTCACAGCAAGGAGACATCAATGAGAATTTCTCGGCAATCGAGCGCGGGCCTGGTGCGTCGGCTGGGGCTGGCGTTGCTCGCTCTACCAGCGTTGGCGCTTGCCAACGCCGATGTGGAGAAGAACATCGCGAACTCCAGCAACTGGGCGATGCAAGCGGGGGACATGTACAACCAGCGCTACTCCCAACTCAAGCAGATCACCACGGCAAACGTCGGCAAGATGCAGGTGGCCTGGACCTTCTCGACCGGCGTGTTGCGTGGCCATGAAGGGTCGCCGCTGGTGGTCGATGGTGTGATGTACCTGCACTCGCCGTTCCCGAACAAGGTGTATGCGCTGAATCTCGACAACCAGCAGATCATCTGGAAGTACGAGCCCAAGCAGGATCCGGCGGTGATCCCGCAGATGTGCTGCGACACGGTCAACCGCGGCGTCGCCTACGCTGAGGGCAAGGTGATCCTGCAGCAGGCCGACAGCATGCTGGTCGCGCTCGACGCGAAGACCGGCAAGGTGGTCTGGAGCGTCAAGAACGGCGATCCGAAGCTCGGCGCGGTGAACACCAACGCGCCGCACGTCTTCAAGGACAAGGTCATCACCGGCATCAGCGGCGGCGAATGGGGCGTGCGCGGTTTCATCGCGGCGTACAACCTGTCCGACGGCAAGCTGGCCTGGAAGGGCTACAGCGTCGGGCCCGACGCCGAAATGCTGATCGACCCGGCCAAGACCATGACCTGGACCGACGGCAAGATGGCGCCGGTGGGCGCGGACTCCTCGCTGAAGACCTGGAAGGGCGATCAGTGGAAGACCGGCGGCGGCACGACCTGGGGCTGGTACAGCTACGACAAGGCGCTGAACCTGATGTACTACGGCACCGGCAACCCGTCGACCTGGAACCCGGCACAACGGCCGGGCGACAACAAGTGGTCAATGACGATCTTCGCGCGTGACGTCGACACCGGGCAGGCCAAGTGGGTCTACCAGATGACGCCGTACGACGAGTGGGACTTCGACGGCATCAACGAAATGATCCTGGCCGACATCGACGTGAAGGGCAAGCCGACCAAGGCACTCGTGCACTTCGACCGCAACGGCTTCGGGTACACGATGGACCGCGTCACCGGCGCCCTGCTGGTGGCCGAGAAGTACGACCCGCAGGTGAACTGGGCCACCAACGTCGACATGAAGACCGGTCGTCCGCAAGTGGTCGCGAAGTACTCCACCGCGAAGGGTGGCCCCGACGTCAACACCAAGGGGATCTGCCCGGCGGCATTGGGCAGCAAGGACCAGCAGCCGGCCTCCTACGACCCTGAAACCAAGCTCTTCTACGTGCCGACGAACCACGTCTGCATGGACTACGAGCCGTTCAAGGTCGAATACACCGCCGGCCAGCCGTACGTGGGAGCGACGCTGTCGATGTTCCCGGCACCGGGCAGCCACGGTGGCATGGGCAACTACATCACCTGGAACGCAGGCACCGGCAAGATCGTGCAGAGCCATCCCGAGAAGTTCTCGGTCTGGAGCGGCGCGCTCAACACCGCGGGCGGACTGTCCTGCTACGGCACGCTCGAGGGCTACCTGAAGTGCGTCGACAAGAAGGACATCAACAAGGAGCTGTTCAAGTTCAAGACGCCGTCAGGCATCATCGGCAACGTGTTCTCGTACCAGCACAAGGGCAAGCAGTACATCGGCGTGTTCTCGGGCATCGGCGGCTGGGCCGGCATCGGCATGGCGGCAGGCCTCGAGAAGGACCAGGACGGCCTGGGTGCCGTCGGCGGCTACAAGGAGCTGGCGAAGTACACCGAGCTGGGGGGCTCGCTGACCGTGTTCGCACTCCCGAACTGAAACAGCAAGCACAACACCACAACAACAGCGCAGCCGTGACGTCACGCGGCGCATGATGACCGATCGGGGGGATGGCTTTCGTCGGGAGGCCATCCCCGTATTTTTTAGTCTCGATCCACTTGATGCCACATGAAGCACTCCAAGACTCTTTGCTCCGCCCTGTTGTTTGCCTCGGCTGTCGCGGCGTTCGGCCAGGCCGCATCGGCAACCTCCCCCAGCCCAGGCGCCAAGCCTTACACCGTCGTCGACGGCTACAAGGTCGATCCCAACACGCTGCAGGGTTTCAAGACCTGGCGTGCCGCCGCCTGCGACCGCTGCCACGGCGCGAATCAGGAGGGCCTGGTCGGCCCGTCGCTGATCAACAGCCTGAAGACACTGTCTAAGGACGAGTTCGTCCAGACCGTGGCCAAGGGCCGCCCGAACACGCAGATGGTCGCCTTCTCGGGCAACGCCGAGGTGATGAAGAACATGGACCAGCTGTATGCGTACCTGAAGGGACGTTCCGACGGCGCGATCACGAAGTCGCGCGTCGAGGCGATGCAATGAGCCCGCACGGCCGCCCGAAGGGCTCATGCTCCCGCCCGGCGGGATCGCGCGCAGCGCGTAGGGTGCACTCATGAGCCCAGCCGGGCCGGGCACCCGCATGCACGGCGCCGCGACGGCCGCGTGGTTGATGGTGGCTTGCGCCATCGCGCCGGTCGCGACCGGCGCCGCGGCTCAGGACACGCCGGCCAAGCGCACCGAGCTGCGGGTTTGCCAGGATCCGAACAACCTGCCTTTTTCCAACACCAAGGGCGAAGGCATCGAGAACCGCATCGCCGAAGTCTTCGGCAAGGCGCTGAATCTGCCGGTGACCTACTACTCGTTCCCGCAGCGTCTCGCGTTCATCCGCAACACGCTGCGCTACAAGCTGCCGGGCCAGGACTACCCCTGCGACATCGTGATCGGCGTGCCGGTCGGGTTCGAAGAAGGCGTCTCGGTCACGAAACCCTATTACCGCTCGACCTATGCGCTGGTCTTCCCGAAGGGCAAGGGCATGGACAACGTCAGCACGGTCAGCGAGTTTCTCGCGCTCGATCCGGCCAAGCTGCGCTCGCTGCGCATCGGCCTCTACGACCGGTCGCCGGCCTCCGCATGGTTGTCGCGGCACCAGCTGATCGAAAGCGGTGTGCCCTACCCGATCATGAACCCCGACCCGCAGCAGTACCCGGGCGAGATCCTCGAAAAGGACCTGGCCAGCGGCAAGCTCGATGCGGCCATCGTCTGGGGCCCGATCGCCGGCTATTTCGCGCAGCGCGTGAAGACGCCGCAGCTGGTCGTGCTGCCGCTGAAGTCCGAGCCCGGCGTCCGGCTCGACTACCAGATGGCGATGGGCGTGCGCTACGGCGAACGCGAATGGAAGCAGCAGGTCGAGAGCCTGATCGATTCGCGCCAGGCCGACATCCAGGCGATCCTGAAGGAGTACGGCGTGCCGGTGGTCGATGCCTCGTACGGGGCGCCGAAGAACTGATCGTGCCGAATGCGCCGCCGGTTGTTCATCGCAGGCGAAGCCGAGACGCGGTGAAGCCCTTCCTGTTCACCGTGATGCTGGCCTGGGTCCTGGGCAACCCTGCGTCCGCGGCACTCGATCACGGCATGCTGATCAAGCTCTCGACCAGTGTGCTGAGGGTCGAGGTGATCCGCACGCAAGGCGGCTACTCGCTCGGCTCGGGGGTCGTGTTCGGCGCCGACAGCGTCGTGACGAATTGCCACGTCACCCGGGATGCGCGCAAGATCGCGGTGTTGCAGGACGGTCTGCGCCTGCCGGCGCAGTCGCAGCGCGTCGATGCGTATCACGACCTGTGTCTGCTGCAGGTGCGTGGCGTCGACAGCGCGCGGGCCGTGGAGTTCGGGCAGGCCGGACGGCTCGCGGTCGGACAGCCCGTGACGGCCGTCGGGCATACCGCCGGGGCGCTGCGCAGCAGCGTCGGCAAGGTGCTGGCGCTGCACCGCATGGACGGCGGGCGCGTCATCCAGAGTTCCAACTACTTCAGCTCGGGCGCGAGCGGTGGCGGCCTGTTCGACGCCGATTCGCGACTCGTCGGCATCCTGAGCTTCCGCCTGCGCGGCGCCACGGCCCACTACTTCGCGATGCCGGCCGAATGGCTGGCAGGCCAGCTTCGCGGCGCCGGGAGCGAACAATCCGTCGCGCCACGTGCGCCAGACGAACTGGCTTTCTGGGAGCAGCCGCCTGAGGCGCAACCGTTCTTCCTGCGCGCCGCGGCGCTCGAGAACGACGGCGACTGGCGCGCACTGCAGCCGCTCGCCGCCGAGTGGGTGCGCCGCGACGCGACCGACCCCGAGCCGTGGTACCTGCTCGGCCTCGCCCTCGACCGCCAGGATCTTCCGCGCGAGGCCCGCCACGCCCTCGAGTGCTCGCTCACGATCGCGCCCAACTTCGAAAATGCCCGCACCGAGCTCGCGCGCCTCGCTCTGCGTCACGATCCGACACCCGAGGCCGCGGCACCTTCGCTGTCCTGCCGCCTCTAACGCGCAACCCACCCGCTGCTCACATCACCATGGCCACCTGCAACCCACTGCGTCGCCTCGCACTCGTGCTCGCCGCGACGGCCGTCGTCCTGCCAAGCACCGCGGCGCGCGCCGAAGAGCCGGCAAAAGACTTCTCGGCCGCCGAACGCGCGCTGTTCATGACCGATCAGTTCGCGAAGTTGCGGCCGCCGATGACCTTGCATTACCAGTTTCATCGCAGCGGCAGCCTCGAGCCGGGGTTCGACGACAAGGTCTCGATCACGCTGAAGGCGCAAGCAGGCAACGGCCGGTGCTGCGACGCGACCGGCGAGTTCCTGAGCGGCGAGCGCAGGATCGAGCTGCCGCCGGTCGAGGGCGCCACCGGCAACCCGGTCACGCTCTTCTTTCTGGAGCGCGACGTGCGCGAGATGCAGCGCCTGACGACGGGCAAGTCGCCCTACTTCCGCAAACGCATCCGGATGGCCATTTTCCAGGGCGCGCAGCAGCGCGCCGTGACCCTGCGCTACCGCGGCAAGAGCGTCGCCGGACAGGAGTTCACGATCACGCCGTATGTCGACGACCCCAACCGACCGCGCTTCGAGCAGTTCGCGAACAAGCGTTATGTGTTCACGCTGTCGGACGCGGTCCCGGGGGGCGTGTACGGCATCCGTGCGCTCGTCGTCGACGCGGCCAAGAGCGCCGATGCGCCACCGTTGCTCGCCGAGGAACTGCTGATCGACGGTGCTGCCGCCGCGGCGCCGGTCAAGACCGGCTCCTGATGCCATATCCAGTGCAATGACGCTACCCGACCTCACCGCCCACGGACCTGCCATGAACCATTCGACCGTTCGTTCCTCCTCATTGAGTCTTGTCGTGCTCGCCGCGCTGCTGATGGGCAGCGGCGCGGCGCACGCGAACGACTTCCCGACCTCGGCCCGCGTGCTGTACGTGGAGGACTGCATCCGTGCGAACCCCGGCCCGTACTTCGAGATGGTCAACAAGTGTTCGTGTGCGGTCGATGCGATGGCCGCCGAGGTCAAGTACGACGAATACACGACGATGCAGACGATCAGCAACGGCATGTCGATCGGCGGCGAGCGCGGCGGCGCGATTCGCGACGTCGCGACCCTGCAGCCCGAGCTGAAGAAGTACCGCGACTTGCAGGTCAAGGTGAAGAAGGGCTGCTTCATCAACGACGCGAAGTAGCGGCTGTTCCCTCGGGGCCTGACGACCATGCTGAGCACCCCGCTGCACCGGCGCACCGGCGCCCTGCTGCTCACGGCCTTGCTGCACGCTGCCGCGGCGGCGCAGGCTGCCGGCGCCGATCCGCTGCCGCTGGCCGTCACCGAGGTGGCTCCCGGCGTTTATGTGCACGCCGGCGTCGTCGAGGACTGGTTGCCGGGCAACGGTGGCGACATCGCGAATCTCGGCTTCGTCGTCGGCAGCCGTTGCGTGGCGGTGATCGACAGCGGTGGCACACCGCAACTCGGCCTGCGCTGGCGCGCCGCGATCGAACGCATCACGCGCCTGCCGATCTGTTTCGTGTTCGACACGCACGCACACCCCGACCACGTGCTCGGCAATGCGGCGTTTGCGTCAGGCGAGACCCGCTTCGTCGCCAGCGCGAAGTTCAACGCCGCAATGGCCGCGCGCGAGCCTTACTTCCTGCGCGCGCTGCAGCGCGACTTCGGCGTCAGCACGACGCACGAGGCCATGGTCTATCCGACGCTCGCGGTCGACGGAACGCAGGAGTTCGACCTGGGCGACCGGGTGCTGGTCGCGCAGACCTGGCCGACCGCGCACACCGACAACGACCTGACCGTCTACGACCGCCAGACGCGCACCTTGTTCGCCTCCGACCTGCTGTTCGTTCAGCACATTCCGGTGGTCGACGGCAGCCTGCGCGGCTGGCTCGCCACGATGCAGCAGCTCGCCCGCATCGACGCGGCGCTGGTCGTGCCCGGCCATGGCCCGGTGGCCCGCGGTGGGCCCGATGCATGGAAGCCTCAGCAGGAGTATCTTGAGGTGCTGCTGCGCGAAACCCGCGCCGCCCTGAAGTCGCACCAGACGCTGTCCCAGGCGGTCGACAGCGTCGGTGTGCAGGCGGCGTCACGCTGGCAGCTCGCCGAACGCTTTCACCGCCGCAACGTCACTGCAGCGTTTGCAGAGCTGGAGTGGGAAGACTGAGGTGGCGCGATGAAACACAGCATGACCCGACGCGAGGCCACGACCGCGGGTGCCGCGCTGATCGGCTCGTTCGCGCTGGGCGGCGCACATGCCGAAATCAAGTCCGGCGACAACCCCGAGGCAAGCGAAATCTGGCAGAAGGTGCGCGCGAGCCTGTTCGAGGCCCGGCCGATCACGAACGTCGGCGACGACACGCTGCTGCTCGATGCGCCGGTGCGCGCCGAGGACGCCGCCGTCGTGCCGATCGCGATGCGCGCGCGGCTGCCGCACACTGCGGCCAGCCATGTCGCCAAGCTCTACCTCGTCATCGACAACAACCCGTCGCCGATCTCGGCGATCTTCTCGTTCACGCCGCACAGCGGCCGCGCCGACATCGAGACGCGCGTGCGCGTCGACGAGTACACCTTCGTGCGCGCGATCGCCGAGACCAGCGACGGCCGGCTGCTGATGCGCACACGCTTCGTCAAGGCCTCCGGCGGCTGCTCGGCGCCGCCGGGCAAGGATCCGCAGGCCGCGCTGGCCTCGCTCGGCAAGATCCGGATGCGCGTCGACGGCGAGGTCGTGCTCGGCAAGCCGACGCTGGTCCAGCTGATGATCAGCCACCCGAACGACTCGGGCATGGTGATGGACCAGCTGACGCGCCAGTTCACGCCGCGCTGGTTCGTGCGCACGGTCAAGGTCGCGTATGGCGGCCAGTCGGTGCTGGCTGCGGATCTCGACTTCTCGATCAGCGAGAACCCGAACCTGCGCTTCTACTTCGTGCCGCGCGGCCCGGGCCGACTCACCGCCGAGGTGGTGGACAGCAACCAGACCGCATGGAAGAGCAGTCTTGACGTCGCTCCGAGCGCCTGAAGGGATGGAGCCCCCGGCCGTGTGGGTACACACGGCCACCCCCCGAGGGGGTCGCCGGCCGCTCCGGAGCGGCCGCGCGCTGGCCGGCGCGTTGCTGATGGTCATCGCGATGCCGAGCGCCGCCGCCCCGTTCGCCTACATCACGAACCAGGGCAGCGACGATGTCTCGGTGATCGACCTCGCGTCGCAGCAGGTCGTCGCCACCGTCCCCGTCGGCCGCGCGCCGGCCGGCGTCGTCGCGGCGAGCGGCGCCGGCAAGGTTTTTGTGTCGAACCCGGACAGCAAGACGATCTCGGTCATCGACATGCGCACGCAGCGCGTGGTCGACACGCTGCCGGCCGGCAGCGGCCCGGTCGGCATCGACGCCGCGCCCGACGGCACGCGCCTCTTCGTGGCCGACTGGTACACGAACCGCCTGCTGATGTTCGACACCGCGACCGCCATCGCGCTGCCGGCGATCGCCGTCGGCCGCGCGCCGGCCGGCGTGGCGGTCGACGCGACCGGCGCGACCGTGTATGTGGCCGAACGCGACGACGACAGCGTCGCGGCGATCGACGTCGCGACGGCGCGCGTGCGCGGCCGCGTGAAGGTCGGCACACATCCGTTCGCGCTGCTGGTCGACGCGCGGCGCGAGCGGCTCTACGCGCTCAACGTCCTCAGCAACGACGTCTCGGTGATCGACACGCGCCGGCTCGCGGTGATCGCCACCGTCAAGGTCGGCAAGGCGCCCTACGGCGCGGCGCTGACGCGTGACGGGGCGCTGCTCTACGTGAGCAACCAGCACGACGACAGCGTCAGCGTCGTCGATGCCGACCGTCTCGAGACCGTGCGCACGCTGGCCGGCTTCGGCTACCCCGAAGGCGTGGCGGCGCATGCCGACCGGGTCTACGTCGTCAACTGGATGGACGACGACGTGAGCGTGCTCGACGCGGCCAGCGGCCGCACGCTCGCCCGCATCGCGACCGGCAAGAACAGCCG
>Ga0307508_10001742_pt1 | contig 24145 bp, 25 predicted proteins | sample 9_EM_MG_FD_203089 | JGI IMG/M metagenome (GOLD analysis project Ga0307508, IMG submission 203089) | Populus trichocarpa ectomycorrhiza microbial communities from riparian zone in the Pacific Northwest, United States - 9_EM | ecosystem: Host-associated > Plants > Roots > Unclassified | place... | reverse complement strand
CTTTTCTAGCTTCCCTAGCTTTATTAAGGTGGTGGTAGCGTCGGTAAGATGGTGGTTGCGTCCGTAGCTTCGCTAGCTTAGCGAAGGACAAAGTTATATTTTACTCCCGGTGCTCCGGTAAGCTTCACTAGCTCCCGTAGCTCCGGTAAGAACTAAATTTTTTGCTGATGGAGTTGAATTACACGGCAGCGGGAATACGCTGCTGAGAAGGGTATTTACAGTTACTATTTAATGTATTACAACTCCAAGGAGGGCGTATGACAGGTAATGCGAGTACTGGCATGGTATGTACCTCAGGTACGGGTTAGACGTGTTGTGAAATGAGAACAGAATGCCATATCAACGGCACTAGGGGCTGCGATTATGGCGTATAGCCTGGCTTGAGTAGTACAGAAGGTTGCGCTGGCAAGTCGTCCAGAAGGCATTTCCCTGGACACACTTCGTCATGACAGCAACTTGCCGTCAAACTCGTCGTCCAGGAGAAATATGCACGGACACGCATCGTCAGGACACTATTTTCCTTGACCCTCGTCGCCCAGAAGGCTACTGTGGTGCCCATCTTCATCTAGTACGCATACGCCCGGTTGCCTCGCATTGGGAGCGGCATGTACACTGACAAGCATAGTCCGTAAGATATACCCAGAAACATGTGCGCTGCGTCCAGAAGGCAAATGCCATGGCGTGCGTTGTCCGGACGCAACATGCCTAGGCACTCGTCGTGTGGAAGAAATATGACACGACACTCGGCGTCTGAAAGGCATATGCCGTGGGATTTGTCGCCCATTAGGCAGATGCCATGGCGTGCGTCATCCAGACACCACATACCTAGACATTCGTAGTTTGGAAGAAAAGGCTAGGCTATGACACTCGTCGACTCGAAGGCTAATGCTGTGCCCATCATCGTCTACTGCGCATACACACGGCCGCCTCGTATTAGGTGCGGCATGGGCACTGACGAGCGTAGTCCGGAAGGTAGAGGCGCAGTCACGCGTCGGAAGATACGCCTTGACTCTCTGTGTCTGCAAGGCAAATGCCCTGGCACTCGTCATATGGAAGGCATATACCGTGGCAGGCATCGTCCGGACGCCACATACCTTGACACACGTCGTCCGGAAGAAATATACGGTGACACTCTGCGTCTGGAAGGCAAATGCCCTGACACTTGTCATCTGGAAGGCATATGCTGTGGCAGGCATCGTCCGGATGCCACATACCTTGACACGCGTCGTCTGGAAGAAATATGCCTTGACACTCTGCGTCTGGAAGGCAAAATGCCATTGCATGCGTCATCTGGAAGAAATACGCGCTGACACTTGTCGTCCCTAAAGGACATGCCGTGGCGTGCGTCGTCCGGATGCCACATGCTTGACACTCGTCGACAGAAAGAAAAGGCGACGCTTTGACAATCGTCGCCCGGAAGGCTACTGCTGTGCCCATCTTTGTCTAGTACGTATACGCACGGCCGGCACTGGGAGCAGCATGTGCCCTGGCAAGCGCGGTCCGGAAGTATATGCAGTGGCACCCATCAATAGATATGCCTTGCCGCACAGTGTCCAGAATGCAAATGCCTTGACACACGGCGTCTGGAAGGTGAAATGCCCTGGCACTCGTCGTCCGAAAAGCACATGCTGTGGCGTACATCGTCTAGAAGAAATACGTCCTGACACTCGTCGTCTGGAAGAAATATGCCTTCACACTTGTCGTCTGGAAGAAATATACGTTGACACTCGGCGTCTGGATAGCAAATGCCCTGGCACTCGTCGTCTGGAAGAAATATGCCTTGACACTCTGCGTCTGGAAGGCAAATGCCCTAGCACTCGTCATCCAGAAGGCATATGCCCTGCCAGGCGTCGTCCGGACGTCATATGCGTTGACACTCGGCGTTTGGATGGCAAATGCCCTGGCACTCGGCGTCTGGAAGAAATATGCCCTGACACTCTGCATCTGGAAGGCAAAATACCCTGGCACTAGTCGTTCGGTAGGCATGTGCCCTGGCACTCGTCGTCCCATTTGCTGTGTCTCGCTGTGTCTTGAAAATAAATGCTTTGACACTCGTCGTCCAGCCGGCCGATGCTCTCAGTATGGTCTATACTCTATTCTCAAGTGTTTTTATGATCCCCATAGGCGGTGACTATATCGTCACTGGAGTTTGAATCCAAAAAAAGTACGCAGTTGAATGTAAGCCCGCGACCGAACGTATGGTGGTTCGGTAAAATGCACTTGTAACACTGACTGGGATCTCACGCGTGATTAAGCTGAAGTAGGCTGGTGAAATGGGTCTGAGTCCATCAATCCACGTATCTATGTCTTGGACTGTCTGAATTTAAGTGCTATTGTATTGTTTGTTCCCTTTCACGCTTCTGGAATGTCGAAGACACAAACACCAAGGTTCTACAATATTCTCCTGCTGCAATACTTATATCTTACCTATATAACCCCTTCCCACTGCCTTTATAGGTGTATCAACCAACCGAATCAAACCCTTCCACTGTTCCACCACATCAAACTGTTCCACCGCATCAAACCCTTCCACTGCTAGACGCTGCAACTGACTACCAACGCACAAACACCTCCAGCAGTGCTTTCCACTGTAAACCGAGCGAATCACAGTCAAACGCTAAGATGGGCCCCAAGCGTAACCCCAACACTCCGACCAAAACCCACTGGATATTTGAGCAGCTTCGCTTCGTCGACACGAGGGCAAGGTCGCTCTATACGGAGCAGATCCGGGCGCTGATCCGCCTCAGCGGATTAACCGGTGTTAAGGATTCGAACAGCCTGAGCCTTCAATACTACATCCTTTTTGTGGATGAGACCACTATGAAGCACTTCGCGCAGTTCCAGGGGATGTGGACGCACCGCAATGATCAGGAAGCAGAATACCACGAGTGGTGGGGTGCCTTCCGAGCGTTCCTACGGGATTGTTTCGACAAGACACGTGCGCAGCTAAATACCATCGCCGCACAGGCACCGGCGGCTATCGGCAACGTGGGTGGCGATGGACTGCCGCCGGTCGGCCCATGCACACCAGGCGGCGGGGATGGTGGGGATCGCGGTGAAGGACATGGGAAGCGGGGCGGCCGCTGGAGAGGTGTGGAGGAGGGAGCAGGGGAGGGGGAGCCGGCGAGATGGTTCCCGCTACAACCATCTCTCGTACTCCCACCAGCTGGGGGAGGGAAGGGAACGCTGAAATTCCTTGGGCGACACCCTGGGGAGTCCGGTGACGACTCTCGCATCTGTGTGTTCCTGACAGTCATCATCGACCCTGACTGCGCGGTCAACAGCTCTAGGAGCGGTGTCCACGACGAATACAACGTTTTTGGTACCAATGTGCGGAAGCACCTCACCAACATCCCTGCCCTCAGCATCCGGGCTCTCTTCGATGCAGTGAAGGGATTCTGCGCGAAGCGCGAGCCACACGCCATGTACGGATGCCTGCTGGAACCGCAGCAGTATTCCGCTGCAAGAGACAAAACGCCACCGGCTGAAGTGGAGCAGATGGCAAGAATGTCGGGAGGCACGTACAAGCTATCACTGCAGGACACGGCACAGCTTTGGAGTGACAACACGGTGCGGACATTCTTCTCGCTGTCGACGAACTCGCCGCTCTGGGTCTCGGTGATCCTCCATCGTGATCCGGCAAGTGGCAGGGGTGACACCCCTCCTCGCAAGGCGCAGACAACGTTTGACGTAGTAGGATGCGTTATCCGCGCCACCAACTTACCGAACGGCGGCGTCCAGACCAACGCCGATCTCCTAGCGTCCATCAACGTTATCGGCCGCCAAAAGGCCCAGCTTGACTGCCGATCCTGCCACCTCAAGTTTTTAGCCGGTCAGCTAGGCTTCCGCGATTTCTGCTACCCGCATGAAGTGGACTACGTTCCTGGAATGTCGGAAGATGCTTACCGAGCGAAGAATCGGCAGAGAAGCTTCAGCTCAGACCCCATTGCTGAGGGGCGTGAGGGCGTCGGCAGCGACGGCAGCGACGGCCACTGCCAGAGAAAGTGCCCAAGGACCTCTGGTAGCCCACCTCGTGCGGTTGAGGTTCCCAGCGACGGCAGCCATGGCCACTCCCAGAGAAAGCGCCCAAGGACCTCTGGTAGCCCACCTTGTGTGACTGAGGTTCCCTCACAGGAGCCATTGACACCGAGACGTCGAATTGTCATCCCCGGTATGTCGTGGTTCACCAGGGCGCGTCGCGCTGCTATGATTGATGAAGGCAAGGATGGAGGTTTTGGCGAGGCCGGGTCAGGAAAAGGGCAGCCAGAATGATAGAGGCTGCGGAATCAGATTTTCATGAGTGTAATTGCAGGTTCGGTTGGGCTTTCTGCATTTCAGTTTATGTTCTGTATTTCTATCATGAGGTGTGTGTATTTTGCTGTCGGTGCGTAATACGGAAACCCCTTGTCACGTCGCTTCCGGCCCTTCACAAATACCTTCCCTTTCGCCCACTGCCGTATTTACTGCTGGCTCTGTACCCCGTATCAACCACTCCAGGAAGGCCATCTGCTTTGCTGTGCCACCGTATCAACCACTCCACGAAGGTCATCTGCTTTGCCCTGCACCGCAATTATTCTGGGGATAAGATCGCCTGAGTTTGAAGTTGTCCGTTCTACTGCCTATTTATTGACATTGTGTTTACTGTAGGCTCCGGAACCACCGTATCAACCACTCAAGGTCATCTACTTTGCTCTGCACCACGGTTATAATCGCCTGAGTTTGAAGTCGTCAGTATCTATCACCGAGAAACTGTATCCCACATTGCCTTGCTTATTCGCTGATATCGTATCTATTGCAGGTGTCTGTAGTCTCCTGTGCCACCGTATCAATCACTCCACGAAGGTCGTCCGCGTCCCCTCGTAACGCGCCCGTCAATCCTCATCATGTCCGAGACACCGCGACGCGAGTCGCAGAAACGGAGGGTAGAGAAGACACAGAAAACTCCAATGTCGGGGCAGACCGAGGCACAGAAAACTCCGACTTCTTGGCAGCCAGGACGCCCTGCATTGCCTGCAGTACCCATGGCCAAGCGGACAAGAACTTCTTCCTCCGAAAACAACCGCACGAGGAATGCCAGGGTGACAAACGGCATCCGTGGAGCAGTATCAGGGGCCGTACAAGTCAAAGCAACACCGGACGTAGCGACTCCGGATACCACATCGGATTCTGTAAGCAACCCCAGTATCACCTCCTCCACAATGAGGCGGCGGGCTGTGCAAAGTCCTCGTCCCGATTCGTCGGTATCATACAGAAGAGTTTACACGGCTCCAACACCCTCAGAAGTGCTTGCGGCGGCGTCCAGGACACCCAGTGGCACGCGAAGTGTCATGCACAAAAATAGTTTGTCGCTGGCATTTGTGCTCAACACGGTTAAGAGGCTACTGGAGCAGCACACCTTGAAGTATCAGCCGTTTCTTCCAGAAGACGAACTTCTACGCGTGAGTCGTGAACACCATCCCAGGTGTGGCCTTCACCTTGCTGAAACTCAAGCTAGCAAATAGATATATTGTGGTCACGAGTATGCGCAGATACGGGTACCCATGTCGAGTTCAGCGTTAACCAGAAATCGAACATTGCAGCGGTAATAACTTCCTTCCCCAAAGTATAGTTTGCAGCTTTTAACGCCACATTGTATCCAGCTCAAGAATACCCTGACTGGTACACAATCACACATGATTGACAAGGCACATTCGAGCATTAGCAAGCTTTATCGCTTACATGAGTTTCTCAACAATGCCGAACGATTAGTCACCATCAATGATTTGCTTCAGTGCAACACCTTTGCTGTGAGAGATTCTGATCGTGTAGCACATGGGGTAAGTAGTTCCTAGCGTTCCTGGCATGTTTGCACAATTCTCAGCGGTGCTTACTGGTTTCCTAGCGATGGGCAAGCTACTTTCTTGCGGGACAAATCTCCCAGTTTCTCTACATCAAGTACTTCAAGAGAACCCGGGATCGCAACCCTGGGCTTTACAATTGGATAATTGGGAGACCTCCCCCTTCATTGATCGTTTTCGCAACCACAGCATTGCATCACGTGCTGCGCGAATGCCAGAACAACAACGGTGTGATGACAGTCAGGGCTGCTGGTGCCAAAAAACCACATTGGATGTACTCATTCAATATGACAAATGACAGCCGTAAGTTGGCATTGGACACTTGGGGAACGGTGCTAACAACATTTCAAGCGGTATATACGAAGTTGATGAATATGTGGAACGAGCTGCCAGCTGCATACCGAGAAAAAGTGACCACGATGATCACCGCGGAGCTGCGTAAGCATGTCATCAACGTAAAACCCACGATTGGCACTCTGCCAGTGCTGGACGATACGTCTCCCATGGAAATCGATGCTGACATGATGTCGGCACTGATCGCGGAGCCCTTACCGGTGGTGCCTCCATATCAGCAGATGCTGATTCCGCTGGCAGTCAACGAAAAATTGATTGACGCCGAGGATGGCATTATTCCCGACGATGCCAATATTGGAGAGGATACTGGTGATGTAACGTTTGACGGTGATGGCACCGATGAGATTAGGGAGGGTACGGATGGTGAAGATGTGGGGGAGGACGAGGAGACTGGCGATGTGGGACAGGATGAGGAGTCTGGAGGTGAGAGTGATATATAGTATGGAATCAACTATGACGTGACTGGAGCTGTGTATGCGTGCGTAAAAGTGGGTAAACGGATGCCTGTATGGCTGCGTCGCCAACGTGAGGTGCTCGGGCCAGCTATGTTTGAACATAGATCGCTATGGCAGCCGCGTCCAACGCCTGGTGCCGTGGCGGCCCCAGTGCCTTTCTCGCTCCGGCGGTTGCCGGATCACTGGTTTGTTCCGCTTGTCGGCGGCTTACCCTCCAAGCGAGTCACAGCTGCGCCCACTTACTCCACTCGATCGATCGTGCCGCCCTTCCGCGATGGTTCCGTTCACTGCTTCAATCACTTGCACCACTATGTCGATGCAGGGTGAGGTGGGGACAGCAGGAGCTGGTCGAAGCAGGGTGACAAGACAGTAACAGCCGGCGGATCGCTCCAATTGTGCGGCTAAAAACAATGGGTTCCATAGTACCTACGACTGTAGGAGTGTTGTCGAAGTTTTCGTATTGCGAGTGATCCCTCGTGTACAAATTACTAGTGGCGGCATGCTCGCTTAACATTAGCAGGGGCGTAATTAAACGTCCCGAAAATACCTAACCTCGCCACTCTCAATCCTACATGTCATTGTTCTCCGCGTCACCATCATACCAGCCGCCGTCGTACTCGTCACATCGTATTGCACACCTTCCAGCTTTTTCTGATACACTGAGAGCTGCGCTAAACAAATCAGAAAGGTCGCCAGCATACTCATCGCGTCTTACACGCCATCGTACTCCTCGCATGGTACTCACCATTGTACTTGTCACGTCTTACTCCCTATCATACTCGACGCCAGTGTCCTGACCGCCATCCCCCTCATCGGTATTATACTCGAAGTATCTTACTTGTCATCACACTCGTCTCGTCGTATGGTACAACATCCCGCTGTTTCTGACACTCTGAGAGCTGCGCTAACGTCTCAAAGATCGCCAACATAGTTGTCGCAGTTTACTCACTGTCGTAGTCGCCGGCATGGTCCTGCCCGCCATCCTCCTTATCGACATCTACCTGTCACGTCTTACTCGCCATCGTACTCGCCGCATCTTACTCGCTGTCATTCTTGACGGCTGGGTCGTGCCTGTCATCCTCCTCCTTGTCGGCATCATACCCGTCGCGTCTTGCTTGCCCTCGTACTCACCGCCAGGGTACTGACCACCCTTCTCCTCATCGACAGTGTACTCGAAGTATCTCACTCGTCGTCATAATCGTCTCGTCGTATGGCACAACATCCCACTGTTTCTAACACTCTGAGAGCTGCGCTTACATCCCAAAGATCACCAACATAGTCGCCGCATGTTACTCGCTATCGTAGTCGCCGGCATGGCCACTACCTTATCGACATCTACCCGTCACGTCTTACTCGCCATCGTACTTGCCGTATCTTACTCACTGTCGTTCTTGCCAGCTGCGCCATGCCCGCCATCCCCCTCATCGGCATCATACTCTCAGTATCTTACTTGTCATCACACTCGTCTCGTCGTATGGCACAACATCCCGCTGTTTCTGACACTCTGAGAGCTGCGCTCACGTCCCGAAGATCGCCAACATAGTCGTCGCAGTTTACTTGCTGTCATAGTTGCCGGCATGGTCGTGCCCACCATACTGCTTATTGACATCTTCCCGTCACGTCTTACTCGCCATCGTACTCGCCGCATCTTACTCGCTGTCGTTCTTGCCGGCTGGGTCGTGCCCGCCATCCTCCTTATCGGCATCATACCCGTCGCGTCTTGCTTGCCCTCGTACTCGCCGCCAGGGTACTGACCACCACTCTCCGGCACCGCACTCATGGCATCTCACTTGTCATCATAATCGTCTCGTCGTATGTCACAACATTCTGCTGTTTCTGAAACTCTGAGAGCTGCACTTACATCCCGAAGATCACCAACATGGTCGTCGCAGCTAACTCGCTGTCGCAGTCACCGGCATGGTCGTGCCCGCCATCCTCCTCATCGGCATCATACCTGTAGTGGCTTACTCGCCATCATACTTGCCGCCAGGGTACTGACCACCATTGTCCTCATCGACAGCATACTCACAGTATCTCACTCGTCATCATAATCGTCTCGTCATATGGCACAACATCCCACTGTTACTGACACTCTGAGAGGTGCGCTTACATCCCGAAGATTGCCAACATAGTCGTCGCAGTTCACTTGCTGTCATAGTCGCCGGCATGGTCATGCACGCCATCCTCCTTATCGACATCTACCCATCACGTCTTACTCGCTATCGTACTTGCCGCCAGGGAACTGAACACCATTGTCCTCATCGACAGCGTGCTCGCAGTATCTCACTCATCATCATAATCGTCTCGTCGTATGGCACAACATCCCACTGTTTCTGACACCATGAGAACTGCGCTTACTTCCCAAAGATCGCCAACATAGGCGTCACAGTTTACTCGCTGTCGTAGTCGCCGGCATGGTCGTGCCTGCCATCCTCCTTATTGACATCTACCCGTCACGTCTTACTTGCCATCGTACTCGCCGCATCTTACTCGCTGTCGTTCTTGCCAGCTGGGTCATGCCCGCCATCCTCCTCATTGACATCTATCCATCACGTCTTACTCGCTATCGTACTTGCCGCCAGGGTACTGACCACCATTGTCCTCATCGACAGCATGCTCGCAGTATCTCACTCGTCATCATAATCGTCTCGTCGTATGGCACAACATCCCACTGTTTCTGACACTCTGAGAACTGCGCTTACTTCCGAAAGATCGCCAACATAGTCGTCGCATCTTACTCGCTGTCGTAGTCACTGGCATGGCCACCACCTTATCAACATCTACCCGTCACGTCTTACTCGCCATCGTACTTGTCGCATCTTACTCACTGTCATTCTTGCCAGCTGGGTCGTGCCCGCCATCCCCCTCATCGGCATCATACTCATAGTATCTTACTTGTCATCACGCTCATCTCGTTGTATGGCACAACATTCTGCTGTTTCTGACACTCTGAGAGCTGTGCTTACGTCCCAAAGATCGCCAACATAGTTGCATCTTACACGCTGTCGTCATCGCCAGCATGGTCCTGCCTGCCATCCTCCTTATCGACATCCCGTTACGTCTTACTCGCCATCGCACCCGCCGCATCTTACTCGCTGTCGTACTTGCCGCCTGGGTCGTGCCCGCCATCCCTCTCATCGGCATCATACGCGTCTTGCTCGCCATCATACTCGCTGCCAGGGTACTGACCACCATTCTCCTCATCGACAGCGTACTCGCAGTATCTCTCTCATCATCATATTTGTCTTGTCGTATGGCACAACATCCCGCTGTTTCTGACACTCTGAGAGCTGTGCCTACGTCCCGAAGATGGCCAACATAGTCGTCGCAGCTAACTCGCTGTCGCAGTTGCCGGCATGGTCGTGCCCGCTATCCTGCTCATCGGCATCATACCTGTCGCGGCTTACTCGCCATCGTGCTTGCCACCTGGGTCCTGCCTGCCATCCTCCTTATCGACATGTACCCGCTGCATCTTACTCGCTGTCGTAGTCACCAGCATGGCCACCTCCTCATCGACATCATACCCGTCGCGGCTTACTCACCATCGTACTTGCCACCTGGGTCCAGACCGCCATCCTCATCGACATTGTGCTCGACGCGTCTTACTCGCTGTCGTACTCGTCTGGTCGTATTGTGCAACTTCCCATTGTTTCTGAGACAGAGCTGTGCTAACAACGTCACACTCGCCAACATACTCGTCGCGTCTTGCTAGCTGGTGTACTCGACGGTTTATACTTGTCAGCTTCCAACCGTTGACACTTGGAGAGGTGTGGTTAGCAGGTTAAGAACAGCATATGCGGGCCGTGATACTTGCGAGCGATAAACGCGGCGGTTGGTGCAGCGTTGGACACGGTGGTGCGTGCGGCGCTGGGTGCTCGCGCTGGGTGCTTTGTGAGATAGAGTATATAGCTGTATGTTAGATATAATGAATACAACCGGAGTAAGTCGCTACCCCTAGAATACGGATGTGATTTAAGGCTTCGCTGCGATTTTCAGTGCTGTGACAGCTGCGTCTGAATACAGTCGCATTGACAGCTGCGTCTGGACGGGTAGTGCCGTGACAGGCGTTGTCCGGTCACTGTTCGCTATGACATTCTTTGTCCGGATGATGCTCGCTGCGTCCAGATGGCAGATGCCCTCACACTGCTCGTCCGGAAGGCATATGCTGTGGAAGTTGCATCCGAACGCAGTTGCCTTCATCAGGAAAAAAAAAAATTGCGTCCTTAGCGTCGGGACGCACTAGACGCTCTGGACGTTTCAGACGCAACCTGCTTAACTTGGACGCAGATCGCCACGGCACCATGCGTCCGGACGCAGTACGCCATGGTATTTGCTTACCAGACGGAGCGTGGCAGGGCATTTTCGTTCTGGACGCACGGTGTCAGGGCATTTTCCTTCTGGACGCAGCCGTGTCAGGGCATTTTCCTTCTGGACGTAGCCGTGTCAGGGCATTTTCCTTCTGGACGCAGCCGTGTCAGGGCATTTTCCTTCTGGACGCAGCCGTGTCAGGGCATTTTCCTTCTGGACGCAGCCGTGTCAGGGCATTTTCCTTCTGGAGGCAGCCGTGTCAGGGCAAATGGCATCTGGACGACGCGTGTCATGGCACCGTGGTTATGCTGGCTGTCAAGGCACGGAACATCGCAGCAAATACTCGCGTCGCATTCACAAACACGCAGCGGGTTCCAGGCATAGTGACTCAGTCCAGTTCTATTCTCTATATCTAATGTACATCTATATATGCTACTACCACACTTCGCGTTTCCAGTACAAGCACCCAGCGTCACATCCATCGCCGCTGTTTTTGATGCGCGTAGCATTGCTCAGTGTCGGAAACAAAGGAAAGTTGGCAAATACGACACGACGCGATGAGTCCGACGCGATGAGCTCGACGCGATGAACGCGACGCGGTGAGCACGAAGCGATGAGCACGACGCGATGAGCACGATGACTATGAGGAGGATGGCAATGAGGACGCCGGCGGCGTGGACGATAGCGAGTAGGACACGGCGAGTATGAGAGCGAGTAGGACGCGACGAGTATGAGAGCGAGTAGGACGCGGCGAGGACAATAGCGAGTAAGACGCGGCGAGGACGATAGCGAGTACGACGCGGCGAGTATTATGGCGAGCTTCATGGCATGGTTAGCTGAGCTCTCAGAGTGACAGAGACACCGTGAAGTTGTAGAATACACAGTGACGAGTCGATGTCAATGAGGGTGCTGGCGGCGTGGACGATAGCTAGTAGGAGGCGGCGACCACGATGGCGAGCTTTGTGGCATGGTAGGACGACGACGAGTATCTAGGACGAGGTGAAAGGAGAAGAAAAAAGGGGTCTAGGAGCGATGAGGACGCCGAACCTTGCGCAAGCGCAACTGTTGGTAATGGCTTGGCACTTTGCATTGACATCATACACGCCGCGTCCTACTCGCTATCTATCGTTCTCGCTGCCAGCAATATCATTGACATCATACTCGTCACATCGTATTGTACCAGCTCCCACCGCTGTTCCTGTCACTCGGAGAGCTGTGCTAACCATGCCACAAAGCTCGCCATCGTGGTCGCCGCCTCCTACTAGTTATCGTCCTCGCCGCCGGCACCCTCATTGACATCGACTCGTCACTGTGTATTCTACAACTTCCCTGTGTCTCTGTCACTCTGAGAGCTGTGCTAACCATGCCATAAAGCTCGCCATGATACTCGCCGCGTTGTACTCGCTATCGTCCTCGCGGCGTCTTACTCGCTATCGTCCTCGCCGCATCCTACTCGCTATCATACTCGTCGCGTCCTACTCGCTCCCATACTCGTCACGTCTTACTCGCTCTCATACTCGCCGTGTCCTACTCGCTACCGTCCACGCTGCCGGCGTCCTCATTGCCATCCTCCTCATAGTCGTCGTGCTCCTCGCGTCGTGCTCATCGCGTCGTGCTCATCGCGTCGTGTTCATCACGTCGTGCTCATCGCGTCGGGCTCATCGCGTCGGGCTCATCGCGTCGTGTCGTATTTGCCAACTTTCCTTTGTTACCGACACTCAGAGCAATGTTACGCGCGTCAAAAACAGCGGTGATGGATGTGACGCTGGGTGCTTGTGCTGGAAACGCGAAGTGTGGTAGTAGCATATATAGATGTACATTAGATATAAAGAATAGAACTGGACTGAGTCACTATGCCTGGAACCCGCTGCATGTTTGTGAATGCGACGCGAGTATTTGCTGCGATGTTCCGTGCCTTGACAGCCAGCGTAACCACGGTGCCATGACACGCGTTGTCCGGATGCCATTTGCCCTGACACGGCTGCGTCCAGAAGGAAAATGCCCTGACACGGCTGCGTCCAGAAGGAAAATGCCCTGACACGGCTGCGTCCAGAAGGAAAATGCCCTGACACCGTGCGTCCAGAAGGAAAATGCCCTGACACCATGCGTCCAGAATGAAAATGCCCTGCCACGCTCCGTCCGGTAAGCAGATGCCATGGCGAGCTGTGTCCGGGCGCATGGTGCCATGGCGAGCTGCGTCCGAATTCACATTGCCTGTGCGTTTTGCGTTGGGAGCGGTATGTGCGCTGCCAGGGTGCGTCCAGAGCGTCCCGAGCACCTGGTGCGTCAGGACGCAGCCTGTGCGTCCGGACGCACATTTTTTTTCCTGATGTTGACAGCTGCGTCCAGAAGGCAAATGCCCTGACACTCCTCGTCCGGAAGGCATATGCCGTGGCCGCTGTGTCCGAACGCAGTCGCCTTGCCAGCTTCGTCCGGATGCACGGTGCCATGGTGAACTGTGTCTGAGCGCACGGTGCCATGGCAAGCGGCGTCCGAGTTAAGCAGGTTGCGTCCGAAATGTCTAGAGCGTCAAATGCGTCCGGACGCTCAGGACGCAATTATTTTTTTTCCTGATGTGGTGTCGTACCCCACCAAGCAAATTCATGATACCTCAACAACCACATACCAGATCGCTATAAAAGTTTGTACGACCGAGGAGAATGCATTGAGGAAGTTTCGTAAGTCTCAAAAAATTAATTTTCTAAAGAATCCCCTCTAATCGTCTCTACTCCCCATTCCACCTATCCCTCCACCTCCACCACCACTACTACCACCAGTGCCACCTCCCCGAGGCTTCCTACTGTGCAAACTCACTGTTAAAGGCCAGTCAGGCATCTATCTAACTGGCCTAACAACTTTCACCACTGTTTCTTGATCTTTCGGATCAGAGTCATCTTCTATACATGTTGTGAAGGATGCTGACTGGCTGGGATTAAGTGTGAATGGGCCCGCTGTGGATGAGCTTACGGTGAATAGGCCCATTGAAGACAGTCCTGCTGTGGCCATTTTCTGGATCAATAGTTAGCACCAGAAAATAAAAAGAATAGTCATAAGAGCTATTACTTTTGCTGCTAGCCTCTGGAGGATGGTGAAAATGGTGTCTTCACTAATCCTGATTCTGGGGATTGCTACTACTTTCTCATCTAAAAACTTCATCCACTCCTAGTACAGACTTAATGAGGCCTTTGATTTATAGAGTAAGAGAGAGATGATTACCTTCCCTGCTTTCTTTGCTACAGCAGGGCCAGAATGTTCCATATCGATAGGTATGTGTTGACTACTACCTTCCTCATATTCCGGTTCAACTTTTATTTTCGGTTTTCTTTGTCTGTGCTTTTTAGGTGGGAGTGGGGTTGCCAGAGGTGATAGGGTTATTGGAGGTGGAGGAAGTGCAGTTTCTAGTGTCGGTGGGATTATCAAGGGTGATGGGGTTATTGGTGACAATGTGGTTGGGGTGAAAGAAGTTGCCTGCTGCTTCTCTTGGGCTTTCGCCACCCATACCTTAGTATGCCGAGTTTTTTCGTTCTTCAGATTCTCTCTTTCCTTCAACATCTTCTCTACAATCACCCTGGTAATGACTCTTGCTTTGGAATGCACCTGTTGGTCTCTTGTAGGAGCTTTCTTTCCCACGTATTGATGCTGAATATCTGAAAATTTGATATCTCTGATCTCCACAGTATGCAGTAAGATAGCAGCTATATGTCCCCCATGTAGAACCAGATCTCAAATGTACTGTGGTATCTTGGCTTTCTCCAGTTTGGCAGTGACAAAGAGATATTGTTGCCAAAGGTCTTTACTCTTTTTCGGAGTCTTCAGCATGATCTGCCTTCTGGCTGGAGATGTAGTACTTCGCGGGACCACAATTTATGTGCACATGGTATCAGGGTTCAGGGGGTGAATTCTGATCTTCCTCCAAGTGGACTGGACATTCTTCTTGGTGTATGCATGTCGATGAGCAGCACTGTAGAACTTCGGGAAAGTTCTTTTGACAAATACAGTGCGAGTTTCTTAGATGTGATCATCTGCAGCCTTACTGTAATACTTTTGCAGTGGTGCAAAGAGACAAACTGTGACACTGGGGTTGTCTCGTAACCGGAGTGGGTAGAGAATCAAAGGTAATCAGGCTACTTTCGATAATTCACAATGGAATAATCTTAGATCTTGTGTGTGGGTTTCGGTGGTAGTGTTCGTGAAGGTGTTCGTGCTGATGTCTCTTTTCTTGGGGCGATAAGAGACGGCATATATAGGCACGGGGTGGAGTGAGATCTGGTGACTCGGGTTAACTATTTCTCCGAGGACGGTAAGACCCCCACCGGGGCGTGGGCTCATATTTTGGGTTCTTATTGGTCCTGGTCGGTGCTTGCGATAAGGTCAGATCCAGGAGTTTGGTTGGCACCGCAGAATTCCCTCAGTTCTGGACCAAGTTCTATTCTGCAGCCGGGTAGTGTCTGGAGTTCAGTTGTTATGACAAACGAGCTCTCTGGAGAGTCTCTACCGGGCTCCCTGGGGAGTCCGGTCCTAACTTCGTTCCTCTCAGACTCCTGGTTTACCGTGGCCCCTATCTCCAGACCTAATCCTTACGACCGGTTCTTGATCGTAAAAAGTTTAACCCTGTCTTATCTCCCGCCTAGACTCCCTAAGGCCTGTCCTCTAAGAATAGCTAGCTACCGGTACGTATTACCTTCTGGTACGTACCTGGATACATACCGTCCCATGATTTTCCCTCCAGTATAACACTACCTCCCCCTCTTCTAGCTTCGTCCCAAAGCCGAATTCCTCATCTGAGTAGCCCGCCTCTTTCTTTGATTTCTTGGTTTCCATGTTCATTGATTAAGTTGCTGAATGCAGTCCTCCACCCCTGCATCCCTCCCTGTTACCGGGTAAGGAGCCTTCCTCCTCAGAAGTCCTTTAACCCGTCAGAATGACTGGGCCCTCAGAGTAGGCCAGTGCATTTTCTTACTGTCTCGATGAACTTGATCGCGTTACGTATTCGTTATGACTGCTTCCCGCACTCGAGTTCCAGCGTCGCCCGGGGATGCAGAGGATCAGCAGAGGCATGGTATCCTTCGTGTCTCATCTGGTGTCCCGAAAGTGACTGGGCCTGATCTAGGGTACTACAGTCTAGCTAGGAGTGACTGCGCCGTTTGGGGATCGCGTGACCATTGTGCGTGCCAGGGCACTGGTTCCTTTTCGGGGTAAGGAGAATATGACCGTAGAGGAGCGCGTCAAGTTCATCATGTTGATTCGGGGTTTTTCCATCAGGCGTCCAGTCGGCAGCTTTTCGTGGGTGCCCGTGAAGCGGGTCTTTATGTTGATTCCAATGCTTGGTACTGAAGTCCTCCACCCCTTTAGCCCATTACCGCCAGGTCCTTGGTGGAACTGGTCAAGCCCTCAGTGAGTCGGTAGTCCCTCAGCACGTCTGAGTTTCGTTGGTGAAACTCCCAGACTTTCTCCAGACCGCCTACTGAAAAGTTGTCGAATGGTTCTTCCATCCAGTTTCTTCATTCCGGGTAGTCGAGCCATTTGACAAGATAGACAATTCGCTTGTTATTTTCTCGGCCGCACTCGACAGAGGACATAACTTCATCAACATCGTATTCCTTGCTTTGCTTGATGTTGTCTGCTTCCCGGAGTACTTTTGAGGGGTCCGGTAGTGCTTGGTGTTCGCTGGTTTGATAGGGTTCGTGTAGCGAGACGTGGAAGACGTTGTGGATCTTCCATTTCCGGGGTAGCGTAAGGCGGATGGTGAGCGGGCACACGATTTTCTCGATCTGGAAAGGACCATGATTTTTGTGGTCCAGTTTCTTCGTGGGGCGGCGTGTTTTGATGTTGCAACCACTGAGCATTACCAAATCTCCTATTTGGTATATGGGGGGTTCCATTCGTACCAGATCAGTATACCAGCGCATTCGTTCCTCGGCGGTTTCTAGTCCTCTATGGGACTCGTCGTGTATCGTCCGCATTCAATGTTCATATGCCGCACTGGCCAGGTTGAATGGTTCAGGGTTTGGTGGATCCAGTGTTGCTGGGTGGAACCCATAATTCGCATAGAAGGGCATTACTCCGTTACCGGTTGTGACTGAGTTGTTGTAGATGAACTCCACCATAGATAGTAGAGACGACCAGTTGTCTTGTTCCCTGCCAACAAATGTTCGGAGGTAGGCTTCGATTGTCTGATTAAACCGTTCTATTTGTCCGTCAGTCTGGAAGTGGAATGCAGTGGACATACGAGGACGGATTCCGAGGAGTCTTAGTATCTCCTTCCAGGTTTCCAACGTAAAACGGGAATCTCGATCCGACACGATATCCGTCGGAAGTCCGTGGTACTTCCATACCTCCCTGGCAAAGATTATGGCTAGGTCTGCGGCGGTTTTCTCTCGTAGTGGTATAAAGTGCACCATTTTGGTAAATCAGTCGATGATTACCCATAGCTGGTTGCATTCTTCCGACATGGGGAGTTCCGTGATAAATTCCATCACTATTGACTGCTAGGGTGTGTGACACTGGGACGTCCGGTCAACATTGGAGTGACGGTAATATCGAACTAGTCAGGTTTTTCGATAGTCACGAAGGAGATGGGGCACACGCGGTCTTCGCCCGCATTCAATTATTATACAAGAATAACTTCGCCAATGACCCTCCTTCCAAGTTCGCCCACCGTTAGGGGATTCACAGCGAATAATCTAAGGGGTTCGGTTCGATATCTGCAGCGCCTGCTGGCTGCGGCTTGAGCGCCGGATCGTACGCGGCTCCGCAGCAACGGCTTGCTCGACGGATCGCTCGTGGTACTTCGGCGGATCGTTCGGATTGAGATGGGCCCGGCATCTTGCCCAACGGCTCGCTCGTGTATTGCTTCGGCGGATGGTTCAAGGCGGACCCAGCATCTTGCCCGACGGCTCGCTCGTGTCCCTTCAGCAGGTGGTTCGAGGTGGGCCTGGTGGCTTGCCCGACGGCTCGCTCGTGTGTCGCTTTGGTGGAGGATTGGATGGAGACGCATTCGGTGACTGCCAAACAGCTTGCGCGTCAACTGCCTCATGGGTAAGATAAGGTAAGGAATACACTCACACCCCAAACTCTCCTGGGTATGGGCCGGAGCCCGAAGCTACTTGTCCTGGTTGGTCTGATGATAAGGAGACAAGGTTCTGTTTAGCACCACATAACTTGCTCAACCCTTTCGGGGGTTGAGTCCCTCATGCGGCCCAGCAATGTCTGGGATCGGAAGTTATGACAAGCTGCGCTATGTGTCGATAACGTAGCTATAACTTCTTCTCCGTACACCACTAGTTGCCGGTATCCATTATCTCCCGAAGTTAACCCTTACGACCGCTAGCGGCTGTAAGCCTTATTAACTCCGCTTTTTATCTCCCGCCTAGACTCTCGAGCCTCTTACGTATCCTCCCGTCTCCTTTCCGATCAACTGTCATCCCACTTGCAGCGCTTAGGCTTATCTGCGCTTCGGTGGATCGTTCGGTCAGGACGGGCCCAGCGACCTGCCCTGCAGCTCGCTCGTATCGTATCGGCATAATGGTCGGATTGAGACAGGCCCGGCGTCTTGCCCAATGGCTCGCTTGTGTCGGTTCGGTTCGACATATCGTCTGACACTTTGGTGACTGCCAAACGGCTCGCTCAACAACTGCCTCATAGGTAAGATAAGGTAAGGAATACGCTCACACACCACACCCTCCTGCATGCGGGCCGGAGCCCGAAGCTACTCGTCCTGGTCGGTCTGACAATAGGATCCACCCAATGGTATCACGGACCGCGCCATTCCCTCAGCTTATAGCAGGGTTCAAGTCACGACCCCACGTCAGCTCTTGGCTACGGCCTCGGGGATTATACCCTCAACGGGGGTCCTATCCGTGCCGACCGACGTGTTGTCCATCAGACCCTTCCTATCTCCCGCCTAGACTCTCGAGCTCCTCACGTATCCTTCCGTCTCCTTCCCGATCAACTGTCATCCCGCTTGCCGCTTAGGCGTATCGTCGATTCAGGACACAGGCCTGGCGGCTGCCGGAGGATTGCGAGTATCGCGGCAGTGGATCGCTCGTGGAGGGATGGTCGTTGACCCAATGTCTTGGTGACCGGTAGGTGGTCTGTTGATGATTGACCATTCTATGGTTCCTGGTTCCACTGATAATTCCGATGATTCTTCCGATGGTTCTGCTTTTCATTTGATGACAACCGCTTGTCGGCGGGTCGTCGTATAAGTCTCCGGCTGGGCAAAGTCACATGCTGCGGGGAACTACGCCTCACTGCGACGTGAAAACTCTTCGCCTTGGCACTAGATTTCATCAGTGTAAAGAGGATAACTCTCGATTGGGTCAGACAGTAGTGCTTTTCCCGTATCTTAGAGTGGCCAGAGCAGATACCTCTCCTTAAGTCCTCTTGTCGTGATTGGGTTGCGAACGGGGTTGATTTCGTTACTCGACAGGAGCCAGCAGCAACGAGCCCTCAACTGTTCCAGCTAATCCTTCTTGGCCACAATGGGCACCTAGGTATAGCTCCACTCCATATCGCTCCTAACAGACTCTCGAACTGTTCCTGAGGTGCGGTCCTGTAGCGGCGTTTGCACTTTCCCAAACACGAGCTGGTACTTGGTCTGGGGTTACCCAGCGCTACAGGATCGGCTTGAAGTCAAGCCTCTGCTTTAGTATTCAGTCAACTCGACGTCCCTCGCCTTGGTGCGGCATATGCCCTACATCATAATCATTGTAAGCATCTCGGATAAGTGGGAGATACATTCACGCTGTCGTGTGCTGCCAAAGCTCAGAGTTCATCGCCATAATCGGGTGTCAATGATGAGGATGCGAGTGGTAGCATCATCCCTCGTGTCTCCTGACCACGGGGTGCAACGGTATCGCCTCTGGCCTTCGAGCCGTCTGTGACGATACAGCGATTCCCGACTCGTGGTGCTTTTCCTCTGGGCCGTGCCTCTGGAAATAGCCCCGTTCCTATTCCGCGATCTAGACTCGTAGCTGCTTGCATTCCCGTTTTCCTTCCGATTGCTTGTCCTGCTTATGATGACCACCAAGGTTGTCTTTCTCTGCGGTAGTGCTTGCGCTTTCCCAGTCTGCGCCGGTACTTGGCCCAGGGACCTCCTGGTGCTGCAGAGTGGGTTGACCCAAGCCGAGCCCCGACAGTGTTGGTTGCCCGGTCTCAGGATACCGTCCTAAGACCGTGTGACAAGTTTCCCATACCTTCCTACCTGGTCTGTATTTGAATTCTGACCCTGTAGTAATTAGGGTGTAACAGGGTGCGTAGGGTAGTTCCAATGGTGAGCTTAGTCCATACGGCTGGTGCTATGATGCCTTGTTCTACTGACATTCCGGGCAGCTTCTGACAAAGTCGATTATACGTTCGTTCATTTTTGGCCACCACAAGTTCCGTCGGATGAGCTTGATAATCTTGTCCTGACCCATGTGCCCAGCGACTTTGGTGTCGTGTTCGGATTTGAGGACTCCCTGTATGAGTTACTCTGGTACCCAGAGCATCCCCTTTCAGTAGACCAGCTCTTCCTGGATTTCCATTATACTCCTGGCCTTTCGGTCCATCCGCTGCTCCTCTGGGAGAGCTGCTTCCTGTTCCACCTCTTCTCAGGCTTTTTGGTAGGCCGGGTCTTCCTGTGCTGCCTTCCTAACTTTCTGTAGAAACTCTCCATTCCAGTTTCTTATTGGGAGGGATGCGAGTCTTGCTGATGAAGTGACGAATGATCGGGTTTGTCCTTCTGTGAGGTGTTTCTCCCGTAAAACCGTCGTTACCAGATGGTTTTCTACCCTCCCCTTTTCTGGGCGATATTCCGAATGCCTTGATAACGCATCCGGCTTTCCATTCTGTGATCCGGGACAGTAGTAGATTCGGAAGTTGATTCCTACCAGCTCTTGTGCCCACCACGCCTGCTGTCGGTTGAGTACTACCTTGGTCATCGTAAAGTATTCCAGATTTTGGTGATCCGAGAGTACTTGTATCTGGTGGACGGCTCCTTCGCAATAGGGCCTCCAGTTTGAAGGCATCCACCACTGCCAGTAGTTCCTTGTCGTGGATTTCGTAGTTGATCTCCGCTAGCTGGAATTTTCTGGAGTGGAAGGCTACCGGGTGCATTCTTCCTTAGTCGTCTCGTTGCGAAAGTACCGCTCCGATGGCAAAGTCTGAGGCGTCTGTCCCGATAACCATGAATTTCTGGACGTCAAAGTGAGCTACTATAGGTGCCATGGTAAATCTTTGTTTGAGTTCCTCGAAGGCGGCCCCTGCTTCGTTGCTCGAGGCCCATTTCTCCGTTTTCTTGATTAACTCCATGAGCGGCCTCGCTATTAGGGAGTAATCTTGAATGAACTGTCGGTAGAAGTTGGCAAATCCCGGGAACGCTTGCACCTCCGTGAGCGAGTCCGGGGTTTTCCAACTTAACACCGCCTCGACCTTATTGTGTGCTATTTTGATACCGTCCCTGCTTAGGACATAGCCCAGAAATTCCACTTCTGTTGCTCTCCAAACGTATTTGTCCACTGCAACCACCAGGCCGTTTTTTGGAGTCGTTTCAAGGTTTCTCGGACGATAACGTTGTGCTCGGGCTGGGTTTTTACGTATATTAGTACGTCGTCTATGTACGCTATTATTCCTAGGTCGCGCATGTCGGAGAATATGTCGTTCATCATATCTTCAAATGTGGAGGAGGCGTTTGTTAATCCGAACGGTATTACCTGGAATTCGTATAGTCCGTAACGGGTTCAGAACGTGGTTTTCCATTCGTCGCCTTCTCGAATGCGGATGAGATTGAACCCGTTTTTTAGATCCATTTTGGTAAACCATTGTGCCCCCTGGACTCTTTCCTGTAGTTCTTGCATTAGTGGGAGTGGGTAATGGTTGGGGATGGTGATGCGGTTCAGAGCTCGATAATCGACACAAAGTCGGAGCCCTCTTCCGTTTGGTTTTGGGATGAAGAGAATTGGCGATCTGGCTTGGGACATGGATCGGCGAATCTTCTCTGTTTTTAGTATCTCCTGGAGCCATCCTCTTAAGGTCTCAAGTTCGTTTTCTGATAGGGGTTAAATGGGCCTCCAAGGTGCCTTCTCCCCCTCTTTTAGTTCGATCCGACAGTCATAACTCTTATGCTCTGGTAAGGCGTTGGCAGCTTCTTTGGACATCACGTTCAGGTATTCCCGGAATTCATCCGGGATATTGTCCCAGGGGTCCTCAGTTTTGTTTTCTGTTTCTACCATGGCTACGTACCCAATTATTTTAGCCTCTGGATTGACAGCCACTGTGTCATCCCACGTGAGTGAAAAGTTGGTTTGTTCATATTTGGTGCACTTTTGGAGGCATTCCGGTCCGTTAAACCTTAGCTGCGGGGAGTCCCACTGCCCCTGCATCAGGACAAAAAATGTGCGTCCGGACACACAGGCTGCATCGTGACGCACCAGGCACTCGGGACGCTCTGGACACACCCTGACAGCGCACATACCGCTCCCAACACAAAACGCACAGCCAATGTGAATTCGGACACAGCTTGCCATGGCACCATGCACCCGGACGCAGCTCACCACGGCATCTGCTTACCGGACGGAGCGTGGCAGGACATTTTCGTTCTAGACGCACGGTGTCAGGGCATTTTCCTTCTGGATGCACGGTGTCAGGGCATTTTCCTTCTGGACGCAGCCGTGTCAGGGCATTTTCCTTCTGGACGCAGCCGTGTCAGGGTATTTTCCTTCTGGACACAGCCGTGTCAGGGCATTTTCCTTCTGGACGCAGCCGTGTTAGGGCAAATGGCATCCGGACGACGTGTGTCATGGCACCGTGGTTACGCTGGCTGTCAAGGCACGGCACATCGCAGCAAATACTCGCGTCGCATTCACAAACACACAGCAGGTTCCAGGCATAGTGACTCAGTCCACTTCTATTCTTTATATTTAATGTACATCTATATATGCTACTACCACACTTCGCGTTTCCAGCATAAGCACCCAGCGTCACATCCAATGCCACTGTTTTTGACGTGCGTAGCATTGCACTGAGTGTTGGAAACAAAGGAAAGTTGGCAAATACGACACGACGGGATGAGCCCGATGCGATGAGCACGACGCGATGAGCACGACGTGATGAGCACGACGACTATGAGGAGGATGGCAATGAGGATGCTGGCAGCGTGGACGATAGCGAGTAGGACATAGCGTGTATGAGAGCGAGTAAGATGTGACGAGTAAGGGAGCAAGTAGGACGCGGCGAGGACGATAGCGAGTAAGACGCGGCGAGGACGATAGCCAGTAGGACGCGGCGAGGACGATAGCCAGTAGGACGCGGCGAGGACGATAGCCAGTAGGACGCGGTGAGTATGATGACGAGCTTTATGGCATGGTTAGCACAGATCTCAGAGTGACAGAGACACCGGGAAGTTGTAGAATACACAGTGACAAGTCGATGTCAATGAGGGTGCCGGCGGCAAGGACGATAGTTAGTAGGAGGCGGCGAGCACGATGGCGAGCTTTGTGGCATGGTTAGCACAGCTCTCCGACTGACAGAAAGCGCAGTGTGGAGTGGTACAATACGAGGTGAGGAGTACGATGTCAATGAGATGGCTGGCAGCGAGAACGATAGATAGCAAGTAGGATGAGGCGTGTATGATGTCAATGCAAAGTGCCAAGCCATTACCAACACTTGCGCTTGCGCAAGGTTCAGCGTCGTCATCACTCCTAGACCCCTTTTTTCTTCTCCTTTCACCTCGTCCTAGATACTCGTCGTCATCCTTCGCATTGCCATCATACTCGCCGCCATCAAACTAATGATATCTTATTCGTCGATATTTTCCTCATCAACATTTTCCTCATCAACATTTTCCTCATCAACATCTTACTCGTCGCGCCATTCTTGCTACGTTACTCACCGCCATCCTCACTGCCATCAAACACATCGACATCCTCCTCAACAACATCATACTCGTCACATCGTATTGTACCAGCTCCCACCGCTGTTCCTGTCACTCGGAGAGCTGTGCTAACTATGTCACAAAGCTCGCTGTCGTGCTCACCGCCTCCTACTAGCTATCGTCCTCGCCGCCGGCACCCTCATTGAAATCAACTCGTCACTGTGTATTCTACAACTTCCCGGTGTCTCTGTCACTCTGAGAGCTGTGCTAACCATGCCATAAAGCTCGCCATCATACTCGCCGCGTCGTACTCGCTATCGTCCTTGCCGCGTCTTACT
>Ga0307508_10001741_pt1 | contig 24151 bp, 32 predicted proteins | sample 9_EM_MG_FD_203089 | JGI IMG/M metagenome (GOLD analysis project Ga0307508, IMG submission 203089) | Populus trichocarpa ectomycorrhiza microbial communities from riparian zone in the Pacific Northwest, United States - 9_EM | ecosystem: Host-associated > Plants > Roots > Unclassified | place... | reverse complement strand
GCGCGAAGCCGAACCCGAAGCGCCGCCCGTGGTCCAATGTGGTATGTACGCTGCGGAAATGCTGTGTGGCTCCTTGGGTGTCACCCATTGCATCAACCTGTTTACTGTTGGTACGTTGATGTAGCTTTTGTTCACGTTGGCAGATGTTTATTTTGTTACAGATGATGTGGTGTGGGTGTGGTACTATGATAGACAGGGATGCGTTAAGTCGGAGGGCATCGATTTCTTTAAGGATCTGCCGAGCTTTCTCGTGTTGCTTTACGCCCTGCAGCGTTTGGAACTCGAACAGTGGGGGTTGAACCCTTCATTAGATGATCGAGTACGCAGAGTACACTTTGGCACGTTTGACCGCAACTACGCCGGGAAATAGTCGAACCGAACTCAACATTGCAGACAGCAGTCAGGAAGGAGTTCGAGCTTACGCGACAAGTATTCCACTCTAATCTGGGAATTATCGGGAGAGGAACTGTAGCTGTTCGAGCCACACTCAAAGGTGGGCCACCGGATAAAATCTACGCGGTTAAGATCTCCTGGCCCGAGGAGAGCCGTCCAAACGAGGCCGAGATCCTTCACGCGGCGATGGGGGCAGGAGATGATCGCGACATCGCAGGCCATATTCCTAGAGTGTTTGCGACGCAGGATTTCCCTTTCCGCACAGGGACCGTCCGTACAGCTCTCGGTCTTTCGGAACGTCAGGATGGTCATCCCGACTCCCGGGTGATGCGTGTCATTGTCTTCCCCTATCTTCAACCTATTACTTCCTCCGCAAAAAGATTCACTTTTTCATGGCTTGAATGTGTCCGCTGTGCGTGTTACCAATCTTAGCTTATGCCCACTCGTCTTTGATTCATCATTCCATCTTGCTAGGCCACTTCAAGCTGTGGGAACTCGGTTTTGAACACAGGGACCCGAGTCTTGCCAACCTTATGATAGATCCGGAGATAAACTGTGCGGTACTCAATGACTGGGATCTTAGTTATCACCCGAACTTTCCGAAAAGCGTTCAGCCTCACGGGGAACGAACCGGAACCGTTCCCTTTATGGCCGTGGACTTACTGTGCCCAGGAAATAGGGCAGGGAATTGACCTCGTCTCTATCGTCACGACCTCGAAAGGCTCATCTGGATTTTACCTTGGGTGTTCCTACAGTACGAGGAAGCAACATTCAAGATAAGAAAGCTGGAAAGTTGGAGCACCGGCGACTATGAAAAATGTGCCGCCGCGAAGAACCAAATGATCGAAAGCCTTGAGGAGCAGATCCCCATGGACTCATGGAGGGACCAATGGCTTATTGCACCGGCGCTGCTTACGTGGCTGCAAGAAGAACGCGCTAAACGGACGATTGCGAGCGTCACGCGGAGGAAGGCCTGGCTAGCGTTAGAGCAGCCTCCAGAAAACACTGAGGATGCTAAGGATGTTAAGGACCCCGCGTACGCATGGGAGGACGAGGATGATGTGTTAGGTTCTTAAGATGTTGTTGAAGAATTTGCGTCTGATTATGTGCAGCAACTGGTTGGCGGGTGGCATGTGGAGGGCGGGCGCGATGTCAGCGCGGGATTGGGCGTCACTGATGAGAACGACAGTCCAGTGGAGCCAGCAGCGGGGGAGGTCTATCAAAACTTTTGCCAATCGCTGTATAACATTCGACGCCTTCGTCCGGCGCTGCAGGCACTCCGCATGACACCCAGCAGCGACGACTAGAGGGCGACAGTATTCTCACAGCATATGTACACTAGTACTGTAACATGCGTAATCCTCTGAGTCGTGCGGCCTATTAGCTACTGCCTCTCGTTTTCCGTCTCTCAATTCATTGTCTCTCAATTTTGTCTTGTCCTTGTTGGACCAATGTGGTGGTTAGTTTTCTAGTCTACCTTTAGTTAGCATTTAGCTTACGGAGTTGGACGAATGTTCTCACATGGTTACATAAATAGATTAGGCCATAAAAGAGAGTCGGGGATCTGGCGCTTGCCGCCGTTGCACCCATTTTCTAGTGAAGTGTAAAGTAGTGCTAGTAGGCCTCTACAGAGGCTTACCACATCAATCACAACGCATCACGCACATCAATGCGCGTATGTATAAAACACATATTCGTTCAACTCAGTCCAAAGCGAGAGGAGACTTAAGACGCATCACTGACTGGGAAACGGCACTCCCATCCCCTCCCCTGTTCGACTGTGCGGCTCAACAAGGCTGTCTGCCTGCAGACTAGCGCCGAAGTGGGGGTCTTTCAGCTTTACAGCACCCGGCCAGAGCTACTCTCTCTGTTGTGTTCCCTATGATGCTGCCACACTCCTGATATGCTACCGGTTCCCCCGATCCACGATTTCCTTTGCTTTCTCCCCCTCCAATTGCAGAGATATTCAAAACGATGTGCCTTGTGATATTGGGATTGGTCACTTGGGAAATAATCGTCCAGCTCCCATTTGATTGGAGCATCATCTCACGCAAGGTTTGATCCGTTTTTACTGCTCGTAATATTTTCTGACAATGCAGTGGCTGGTTAGGGCTTCTGTGCTGACATACAGCGTAAAGCGCATTGGCCTTCGTTCCTATACTTTTGCTGCAAGTACTCATTATGGGCTTGCGTCATTAGCGCCAATATTTCCAATAATGTGACCAGCAGGGTTAACTGCCAAGCATTTGTACGGCCTTGTTTCTCTATCCATCCTGTCGCAGAACTAGACCATGTCCATCAACACAGTATACAGCCAATCAAATTGGAGGCGCCTTGACCATAGGAACCGCGTCGACGCTACTCATGCTACGCACCATCGCGATATGGAACCGTGCTCCTCTCGTGACGATCCCATTAGTCACTGCGTCACTGGGACAATGGGGTATACTCGCCCAAGGCATTCTGTCGATTCGCGCGAGCTGGAATGATGTTGCCACGGCGTGTCTGATCGAGTCCGCCTCTCGTGTGCATATGGAGTTGATTTATTTGTACAGTGAGTTGCAACATGCCTTTTTTTGAATCCTTTCCCTCCCGCTGCATGGGACGAAGGGCGATTCTCGAGGCTAATGCATAATGTAGCGATGCCATTTGACCTTATTGTCTTGGTATTTACCACAATTGGACTGTTGAGGTCTTCTTGCCGGTCTTCACTCTGGCAACTCCTATTCCGACAAGGTGTCATCTACTTTTTTGTCGCATTTGTCGCCAACATGGCCGTTACTATTCTGGTCCTACTCAATCTCAATCGTACGTATATCTTCTTCCAGCTAATCCTCATGTGATGATAAATGTCATACAACTTATCACTATCTATGTATAGCAATGATGGATTTCATGTTGTGCATTCCCGCAGCGGCCGCCTCGACCATTGTCGCCTGCCGTTTATTCATCTCCCTCAAAACCTTTGAGCAACAGGACGTGTATGTGCAATGTAATCCGAGCTATCCCACCATAGTCCGTCGCAGTGAGGGTTTACGCGCTGGTGTCGCCCATGCTCATGTCAATGGCGGTGGAAATTGTGACAGCCTTGCAAAACGAAATAGAGGTATACACTCGATTGCGGGCATTGCATTCCACATTCTAAGCGAAGGCATCGATTCGATGGGTGAAGTGCATGCTGTGGATGGACATGGTATGGCGACGAGCACAAATGCCGCCGCTGTTCTGGACTTGAAACTCATGTCCGATTCTGGGTGCCTCAATAAAAACGGGGAGGTTGTGGTACATGTAGAGACGACGACGCATACTAGTTATGGTATGGAGGGGGAAAATTATGCAAATGAAATGGATTTGGAAGGGGGGAATCGTTGAGGGCCTCGTTCCCGATATCTAATTTCCGTCCTTTTACGTTCTAGGCTCTGCGTTTCTGCTGTTTTCGAGACTCCATCGTCTCTTCTGCTCAGCGTCCCCAGCTACCAGCTCTTCACATTCTCCTCATGCGTGTGGGCACCCAGTTGGGGCATCATAATGGATTCACTGGCATATCCATTAGTAGTGATGTGTATTTGTCCCGGGGCACGGAAACAAAGTCAACGTCCTGCCACCATCTCCTCTTGGTTTTGGTACTCTCTATCTCACATATAATGCTATCTGTGTGTGGCGTCATCGACGTAGTCTCTCTTCTTTTTGAGTGATCACCAAACACTCCGACAACGTGGCGTTCTTTGGATCCGCGCAAAGTAACTGGCAGAGAGCTCGGAACGTTCTCAGTGCCATGCTTCTGGGATACAAATTCAGTTGTTCCCAGGTATGGCTGCGCAATACTCAGCGACGTTATCAACTCTCGCTCATCCTTTACGCCACCGACGTCCCTTTCGTCGACCCCCGCCTCGGCGCCTTTACCGCGGGGATTTCCACATAATGTGCATGTACACTCGTCAACTGTATTTCCGAGCCGGTTGCGAGATGATTGATCCGCTTTGAAGTTATCAGAATCATCGCTTTCATGGTCCACCATCCTAATGGGGGCGCATCTAGCCAGGAGCAACTCTTTTTGAGTTGCTAGTTGATTAGAGTCTAACGTTTTCGGCCTATAACCTAGGTGTGTCAAGTGTCAAGAACAGGTCACATTTTTACATTGACAAAACTTATTTATTGATCGCAGCCGCCATCACCTGGAGCTCATCACCTGAGATCGAAGTCCCCCGAGCTGCGCGCGTCGAACTATTTCTCCTTTCCTGCTTATCGTAACGTGCCAATGATTCCGCATCACAGCCTCGATGGATGTGGAGCCCGTGGGAACGAGTTGGTTTGTTCCTGCGCTGGCATAAGTATGGTTCAAAATGTGGCGCCCACTGAGAAACTATCGCTCCATTCCTCTGCTTCCCTCATCCATTCTCTAACTGTGTGGCGGAACGCAACTGTCTTTCGACACCAGTTCATTGAAATTCAACTCCCACATCTCAGCTTTCTCAGAGAGCCCTTCCGCTGGCGCTCAATACGTTGGAGGCCATTCGTATACCGTCACTCGATGCCTGAATGGTCGACTCCTGCCGAGTTCGTCAAGGATACAGGTAGATTTGATTCCATATGTTGCTGCCATATCCCTGACATCCGATATTTCTCGCAATTCGTGTTTGCTCTTATTTTTTTCTCCGATCGTACCATTGCGTGGATGGCTATCATTGATTACTCCGGAGATCTATGAAAAGATATGCTTTGTGCTGTTGGGGTTGGTCACTTGGGAAACAATCACCCAGTTCCCGTTTGATTGGAATATCATCTCGCGCAAGGTTCGTTTTGGTTCTTTCTTTCCATCACCTTTGTCAGAATATGTAACCTGATCAGCATGTCCTCTGACGATGCGCGGGTGAAATGGCATTCTATTGATGCCACGTAACAGCGTGAAGCATATTAGCCCTCGTTATTTTACTTTTGCTGCAGGTACTTTCTCTAGTTCGGCATTATTGGTGCCACTGTTGTTACAAATGTAACCACCAAGTTCAATTGCAAAACACTTGTGCGTTCTCTATATCTACTCCCATCTCAAACCAGAACACACGTTCTTTTGAATACATCAAAACGCAGTTCACGTTCATTCAATTTGCAATCCACACGGCCATAGGGTCCTCATCAACATTACTCATGTTGCGCGCCATCGCTGTCTGGAACCGTGCTCTTTTTGTTGTGGTCCCATTGGTGCTTGCATCACTGGGGCAATGGGGTATACTTTTACATGGCATCGTGGCCATCAAAGGGAACTGGGATGAAGCCACCGACGCTTGTTTGGCTGGCACCTTCCCTCTAGTATTTGTTGAGTTAAAATATCCGTACAGTGAGTCGCACACTATTTCCATTGCGTGGGTCGAAACAACAAGCTAGATATTGACATTGAATGCAGCAATGTCGTTTGACTTCATTGTCCTAGTGCTTACGACAGTTGGATTGCTCAGGTCTCCTGGCCGGTCTTCTTTGTGGCAGCTTCTTTTCCGACACGGTATAGTCTACTTCGCCGTTGCATTCATCGCCAACTTGATCCCCACCATCTTCGTCCTGCTCAATCTCAATCGTACGTGTTTCTCCTCTACTCTTGAATCTTACGATGGTCATGGTTATAAGTGCCACTCTAACTTGTCACTATTAAATGCAGCGGTAATGAATCTCATGTTCAACATACCGGCGGCATCCGTCTCATCCATTGTTGCAAGCCACTTATTTATCTCCCTCACCAATTTTCGACAACATGACGTCTACATCCATTCCGTGCGACCCTACCTCCCCACACATGTCCGCCGTGAGGGTTTTGGCCGAAACGTTAGCCAGGTTCAACGCTGCTGGTGGTGGCGGAGATGGTAGCGACGACTATCCACCCAAGAAAATGCGAAATACCGTTGCCGGAATTGCATTCCGCGTTATAGGCGAAGGTGTCGATTCAATGAGCCCAGCACATACATGTAGTATTGATGAGCTTGGTGTGGCGAGAACGATCAGTTCACTTGCTGCTGTGGACTTGGAGCCCAACCCTGGCGTTGATGAGAGCGGGGAGGTTGTAGCGCATGCAGACACCGTGATGTCTGATGGTGATGGTGACAAAGGGGATAATCATGCAGGTGCAGCGGATTTGGGCGAGGTGTAGTCGTTGAGACAAGGACAGAAGAGTTTTGTCTCTGAAGTCTGATTGTCTCTCATTGGATTATGGTCGCTTGTCGGACTTCCGTGACGTCTCTCTTCCCGTTCATACCGCTTTGCACGCATGATCCCGGCAACCAAGCCATTGCGCTCTTTTCCAATGCGCCATAATGATCGCTCTATTTGTGTCATTACTAGGCCGACGCCACCCACTCACATTCAATTGTCGCATCCCCGACCTCACATTTCTTTGTCTTTTGCATTATTCCTCATTCTTCCTCTTGGGAACATATAGATAAATGTTCGACAAAGGAATCGAAAGTGATGCCGCACTCCCTTTTTATATGGTAGGGGGGTCGATACTTCACTCATCCGCGTATGCACGCCCGCGCTTCGCGGTGAATTCATGAGATATTGGTGCATCGATATATCTAACGACACTTGTCTTAGATCTCAATTTGCAGTTATGCATGTGCGTGTAATGCACAGGTCGAATATACAGCACAAGATAATGAAGCAGCTTCACTTACACCCGCGGATGTGTGATATGTACGGAAGTGCCTGAAAGGGGTGAACAAAATACAGAAATATCTCGCACATGATTGACTGGAGACATACCGTCTCGGATGTGATGCGAAAGAGTAATAAAGATGGAGCACGAAGTGAAATTGTTGGTAGGGATATAGGGAAATCACTTGCACGGATAACGAACAGGATAGCGACCGGGACGATGATAGCGAGAGTACAAGTCTTGATCAAGTAGAGGTAAAGACACGGAACGCAACGAACGGAGTATACAGTGGCATGATCGGAAGCGCAGTGAACAGGAAATGGTATGAGCGGCCATGATTAATGATCAATGAGAGACATCAGACAGGGAGCTCTTGCGGCCGAGACCGTGGCTTGACGACTCGGTCTTCTCCAAACCCACCACATTCACATGATGGCTCATCGGCACGCCATCACCTCCATCAATATCCGTCCCCTCGTGCACAACTTCACCACTTTCACTGGTGCCGCCGAAGGCATATCCAGGCCTCGAGTCCGTAGCGGCAAACGAATCAATTGTTCTTGAGGCATCAAGTTCGTCCATACTGCGCGCTCGGCCCATTGAGTCGATGCCTGTACCCATGCTGCGGAATGCAATCCCTGCAATTGAATTCCCTATACTCCCCTTTTTCTTTGGAGTCCTGCTGTCACAGCTGAGGCTATCTGTTCCGACATCATCATGACCCCTAAACCTTCCACTGGGGTGGGGGCGTGAGGGGGCACAGGGTGCAGCAGAATGGACATAAACGTCCTTGTGTAAGAAGCTGGTGACGGAGACAAATGAGCGGCAAGCGACGGTGGATGAGGCGACCACCGCGGGGATGGTGAACATGATATTCATTATTGCTACATACCGAATGCGACGAATTAGAGTTGCACTACTAAGGACATGGAGTTAGGAGCGGAGCAAGAAACACGCACGATTGAGGTTGAGCAGGAGGAAGATGGTAGGGACCATGTTGGCGACAAACGCGATGAGGAAGTAGATGATGCCTTGTCGGAAAAGAAGGTGCCAGAGTGAGGACCGGCCGGGAAATCTCATGAGCCCGATTGTCGCGAGCACCATGACGATGAAATCAAACGACATCGCTACATTTAGTATTAATTGTCAACATCTTGTTTTGTCGGCGCGACTGCTGCGGGAAAGGAAGCAGGAATCATGCAGATGACTCACTGTACAAATAAATCAATTTCACAAACACAGGGGAGGCATAATCAACCAAACAAGTCTTGGAAACATCGCTCCGGCTCCGAACTGTCACAATGCCGTGGAGAAGTATACCCCATTGTCCCAGTGAAGCAACTGCCAATGATGCCGTCACGAGAGGGGCGCGGTGCCAGACCGCGATGGTGCGTAGCATCAGCAGTGTCGACGCAGAACCTAGGGTGGTGTAGCCTGTTACTTGGTTAAATGTATACTGCGTTTTATTCATTTAGAGTGTGATTCAGAATCTAGCCAGAAACGTGGCATAGCACCTACGAGAGCCTGGCAGTTGGCCTGGGCAGTCATATTCACGGCAATAGCGGTACCAATGAGCAATAACCAGACCGAGTATTTGCAGTAAAAGTAGAAGAATGCAGGCCAGTGCGCTACACGCTGTTGCGTGCCCGCAGTGAATTGCCAAGGAATTATGTTTGTTCATCAGATCGTTTGCGGTTCACGAGTGGGACGGGGAGAAAAAACCGAAACGTACCTTGCGCGAGATAACACTCCAGTCAAATGGGAGCTGGATGATTATTTCCCAAGTACATAGCCCCAACAACGCCAAGCAGAGCTGTGTGAATATCCCTACAAATGCCGATGACGCCCATCCCGCACGATAATATGAGAAGAAAGAGAAAGCGCAAGTATTCGCGCATTATACGGAGCAGAACGTCAGAGATGCGACAGTCGCATAAGTGACGAGTTTGGGGGAGCTTGCCTTTCTCCTTGGATATCTCGAGAGGATCCGACCAATTAGGCATCTTATGACGGTTTGCGGGACGCTGGGAGCTCGAAGAAGCTGGGCGTAGGCCGAAAGACGGGACTAGGAGGCGCCTCGCAAAGCAAAGGTTCACTTCGTGCCCTAATAAATGACTGCTTGAGACACGGTGAAGGAGGCCGGGGCGGGAACAGTAGGGTTTGGAAAGTGCCAGCATCGGTTCCCGTGCTTTATGCTCTGAGCCCTGAGCCCTTCGTACACCATTGGCAATCGACAAAGAGTAGCCAAACCGAAACGACCGAAGCAAGAAGTACGTGGGCGAAGCATGTCGCGCACATTAATATGATGCCATCATCGTCGCAAGCATTCAGGGGACGGCAAATCACAGTTTCATTTTATTTATTTTTCTTCCAAATCTCGCTGGGGAAGATGTCTGGATGTCTGGAGGCGGGTTCAGCCAGTGCCGTGCTGTGTCACAGACAAAGTGACGTGACGCAGAGCCGGACCGTGCCGACCGACGAAGTGCTCCTCGAAGGCGTCCGCCTCACTTATCAGTGATATAGTGTCATCGATTGGTTTCGCCACTTCCACCGGAACTACATGGGTAGTTGGCCCCATCATCCAAGATAGGAGCTCCAGTGTTGCGCGCGGCGAAGCGAAGCACTGTTTCATTTACGCCTCCTGCTCACTAGGACATCGCGATGATGGCTCACTGGCGACTTTGATGACTGTGGGGCTGGGTTTGAACTCGCAAGGAAAGCGCTGTGGTGTATTGAATTGAACAATCAAGCTTCCTCCACATCAAATGAACCTCGCCCGGCTCCGGACCCGTATTAGCGGCTTGTTACTTGGGTAAGAAGGGCTTAAAATGCGGCACTGACCCCCCCCCCCCTCCCCCGCTTCCACACCCCCTTGTCAGTGTAGCTCGCCGCGGCTCTGTATCACCACGCCAGTGGCATTGACGTTAAATCCGACGTCCCTCAGCTTTCCCAGAGCTCTTTTTCGTTTGCTCAGTGTCTTTGAAGTCCTTGCATACCGGATACCGTCACACAATGCCTGGCTGGTCACATCCCGCGGAGATAGCCGACGATGTGGGTGAGTCTTCTTCGCCGGCGCATCCCTGACATCCTGCCGTCCCCGCGATTGCCCTTACTATTTTATCTCCAATCGCGTTGGGTGGGTGTGACTTGACATGTTGTAGTGATATTCAGAAAGATCAGCCTCGCTATGTTGGGATTGGTCACTTGGGAAATGATCATCCTGCTTCCATCTGACTGGAGTATGATCTCACTCGAGGTTCGCCTTAGTTAGTTCTTCCTATCATCTCTCATGATCTGATCAGCGCACATCCTGCCGTGATGACGTGCTGGCGAATCGGCATCAAATTCCTAACATATCACAGCGTAAAGCGCATTGGCCCTCATTCTTCTACCTTTGCTGCAGGTACTTTCTCTTGGCAGGTGTCATTAGTGTCAATATCGCCACGAATGTGACTTCCGAGATAGATTGCAGATCCCTTGTGCGTGCTTGTTACTCTTTCCATCCAATCTCGTAACCGAATCACACTCTTTTCAATGCATCAAACACAGCGCGCGTTCATTCAATTTGCGGGCGTCATGAGTATGGGGTCCGCATCGACATTGCTTATGCTACGTACCATCGCAGTATGGAACCGTGCCACTTTTATTACAGTGCCGTTGATTGTGGCATCGCTGGGACAATGGGGGATACTGTTCCATGGTATCGTAGCCGTTCGATCGAAAAGGAGCCACGCTGTCAACGCTTGTGTGGACCACGCTGGGCCCCTTGTGTTTGTCGAGTCAATGTATCTGTACAGTGAGTCGGATTTTTCTCATTATACGGTGTGGCCTGAAACAAGACGCTCAACATTAATATTGAGTGCAGCAATGCTGTTTGACTTCATCGTCTTGGTGCTTACGACAATTGGACTCGCTATGTCTCCCCGCCGATCTTCACTGTGGCAACTTCTGTTTCGACAGGGTATCATCTATTTCCTGATCGCATTCGTCGCCAACTTGATTCCTACCATGTTTTTCCTCCTCAACCTCAATAGTACGTATTTCTCCTTTCCTCTAAATCTCATGATGATTGTGACTCTGACCGCCGCTCGAATCTTGCCATACTGGGATATAGCAATGATGAATCGAATGTTCACCCTCCCCGGAGTGGCCGCCGCCTCCATTGTTTCCTGCCGCTTATTCATCTCCCTCAACACTTTCCAGCAACAGAACGTCTATGTCAACGCCGCGCGACCCCAACCCCCCATACGCCTCCACCACGCCGCGATTTCCAGCGGTGTTGTCAAGCAAGCTCGTACCGGCGTTGGTGACGATAACAACAACCAAAAGAGAACTATGGGAAACACAATTGCGGGAATTGCATTCCGCATTATGAGCGAAGGTGTCGATTCGATGGGTGAAGTGCACAGCATGGATGGCCCTAATGCAGCAACAACGACCAGTGCTGTTCTGGACTTGAAGCCCACATATGACTTTAAAAAAACCAGTGAAAGTGGGGAGGTTGTGGTGCATATAGAGACAACGATGCATGGCAGTGATGGTGCGCCAGGGGAGAATCATGCCAATTCGACGGATTTGGAAAAGGGGGAGTCGTTGAGCCATGGAAGTGCCAGTGGCCAAAACAGTTTCGAGTCTGGTGTCGCCGTCTGATTGTCGCCCATCAATCATTTTATCATGACCCCTTGTCCCACTTGTGCTATTTGCACGCTCGCTTCTGTTCACCTGTGCCCATCCCTCGATGTGGCTACGACACTTCATCCCTCAGCTTTCCCGGCCGCCTGTCCTTAGAATTATTGCCGTCTTAGAGTGTGGTTTCTGTACTGCTACTTCGAAACAGTATTTTTGTAGATTTCTTAGCACAGTTGTGCCGCAATATCAAGTGAATAGATATAAATACATTGCCTCGCATTCAGAGGGTACTTGTACCACCTCTTCAGCTGGCAGTTCACGGCTGTGGATAACCGACGAGGATGACGGGAGCACACCGTGCTTGAATCAGAAGTGTTGGGAGCAAAACACAGGCGAAGGAAAGAAAGCGGAACGAGGCAAAGCAGTATGGGCGGGAGGATAGAGAGAAGTGAAATTTGACAAGTAGTCATGATGAATGATAAATGAGACAATCAAACCTCGGGCATGAAGCTCTTTTGTTTATGGCTCAACGACTCCCCTTTTTCCAGATCCGTCTCATTCCCGCGGGTTTCCCTCTGCACAACATCATCTCTCTCTACAATTTTTGATATATGCACCAGAACCCCGCCACGTTCTGAGGCACCTCCGAAGTCATGCCCGCGCTTCAGGTTGATAACGGGGGTTGTACCCCTGCTCGTCGTAAGTTCACCCATACCATACGCCTGGTCCATCGAATCTGTGGTACCTGTGGCCGTACTGCAGGATGCGATTCCCGCGATCAATTTCCCCCCGCCTCTTTGGTTGCTGTTGTCATTGGCACTACCATTGTCAGAACCCCCACCAGGATAGAATCGCATGGGCTGGGTTCCAGTAGAGTGAATATAGACGTCATTTTGAACGAAATTGCTGAGGGAGACGAAACAACGGCAGGAAGCGATACACGTGGTGATCGTTGCAGGGACGCTGAATACAAGACTCATTATTGCTGTTTGTCAGCGGTGACGTAAATAGCATTCGTAAACAAAATCGCCATGAGGTATAGGAGGAAGAAGAATATACGCACCATTGAAGTTCAGTATGAGAAAAATGGCAGGAAGCGTGTTGGCGACAAAGGAAACAACGAAGTATACGATGCCTTGTCGGAAAAGAAGTTTCCAGAGGGATGACCGGGCAGGAGAAAGGTACAGTCCAGTTGTTGTGAGCACCAAAACGAGCAAATCGAACAACGGGCCTGCGTTCGACATTAATATCTCGTTTTGCCCCATATGACGGGAGGGAAATAGAGAAGATTGCGGAGACAACTTACAGTACATGAAAATTGCCTCCATAAACTTAGGGGAGGCGGTTCTGACTATACACGTCCCCGCGACGTCGCTCCAGTGTGACCGGATTGTCACAATGCCATGTATAAGCAAACCCCATTGACCCATTGATGCAAGAATTAATGGGACTGCGATGCGAGGAGAGCGATTCCAGACCGCGATGGTGCGTAGCATGAGGAGCGTCGACGCGGACCCCATGGCTGTGTAGCCTGTCAATTCATTGAAAGTACACTGTGTTTCATGCATTTAAACGAGAGTTATGGCTCATTTGAGATAGAAATAGACACTTGAAAGGGTAGAACACGTACAAGCGCTTGGCAGTTGATTTTTGTGGTCACATTTAGAGCGGCATTGGCGCCAATCAGGGTCAACCAGCACGAGTACTTGCAATGAAAGTAGAAGAGCGAGGCCCAACGCACTTTACGCTGTTACATGGCAACAGTAAACCCGCATAACCCCACCCCGCCGGTGCATTGTCAGCGAATGTTTTTGTGCTTATCAGATCTCTCATTTGCCGAGGAGACAGGAAGAATGAAGTGAACGGACCTGGCGCGTGATGACACTCCAGTCAAATGGGAACTGGATGATTATTTCCCAAGTGTACAATCCCAACAGGGTCATGCAGACGTCTGCGAATCCCTCTGTTGAATATTGATGGCGCCCATCCGACGTGGTGAGGAATATACGGGAATCGCGAGGAACGCCAGCAAGTCAGAGATAAGGCAGCAAAATAAAGCAGGAAATAAAAATCTACCGGCATCTCTGGACATTTCATGAGGATCCGACCAGTTAGTCATTGTGCGAGCCTGTGCGGTCTGCGAGGGACTCAGAGCACGAGACAGGAATCAGGAATGCCTCGCAAAGCTGAGGGACGTTCACTCGACGCGCTGATAGATGGCTGAGGGTCTACAGTGAAATAGGGTAGCAATGAGGGATACATTCCTTTGTATGCGAGAAAAACTACCCACTCAGTTCTGTTCGCGCACGAACTCTCGGCGTGGGAATTTTCATGTGTACCCTCGACGGGCTGATCTGCCAGCACGAAAGCAAGGCGAACATACATCAGCTTCGTGAGGCACCCAGGACTGCTCATTGTCACTGCCACCCGGTCCAATCAAGTCGTAGTCTACATAACATCGCGTAATGTCCAACTGGTCAGGTCTCACCGAGCTATAGCAAAGGATGCAGGTGGGTTTTGCTCCCTTTTCCGAGCCTCTTCTACACCGGGCTGAACCTGGGCCGCTGTCAGATGAACCAGAACTGAACCGAGCCATATTGATACCGCGGTTCCCGATTTCAGGTGGAGAACCGGACCAAACCGAATCACAACATCACTGATTCCCGCTCGTTGTTTTCTATCTTTCAGTTGTCCCTGACTCCAACTCTTTACTATCTCCCGTTTCCCCGCTGCCCATTTGTTTGCCGATCTCAGAATCTTCTCCTTTGTTTATCTGCGCCCTACCCATTGCATCTTTGCTCTCTCCAAACTCCATGCGCCTTGTCCTGCTCGCCATCTTGTCGACGATGCCCAGCCAGCGCTGAAATTTCCCAGCCTCCACCCTTCGATATCTCCTAGAAAGTCAACTATCTTGAAAATAATTGGTTGCATTTGATGTTTCTCCCGCCACATGATGCACCACACACCCTTAAGCTTGCTGTATACTGTCATTGCTGCATCGCCACAAGCCCCACCGCCGCATTGCGGGACTCATTTGTCGCACTCCCGAGCAACAGCCATGCGATCGACCGCATGGGGCAGGAAACAGGAAGGTTTTGACTTCGGAAAGCGCGAGACAGTAATAGAAGGGCATCCCTATTGGTCTTGGTGCTGCCAGACGGGGTGGCGCTGTTTCGCGGAACCCCCCTCTAATGCTGACGGAGGGCAACAAGACCTTCAATTACCCTAAGGGAGACGCGAGACTACATTCAACGGCCATATTCGCAAGGACGGCGAAAATCCCGGGTTATCGCGCTACGCTCGGTTTACCCGATCGCAGATGCTCACGGGGGAATGATTGTCCCTACACGCGTAATGTGAGAACGTGTCATCCTCTCATATCACGCCAGGAGAAAAGCCGCGGCGCGTCACACCAATCTACGAAGATTTGCACGCTTCCTTGTCCAATTACGCCAAAATCTTCGATCCCATCAAACCAATGGAGCACGGGGCCCCATAATACCAGAGGTCGCGCAAGTCCCCTCTTGATGATTCGGGAATTCGGTGCGTTCATGATGTTTCATTTTATCCCTTACACAGTAAATGCCAGGTATAGTCAGTGACCCTTGCAGTGTGTTTTGTGTCCGTTCGTACGATCAGAAAGGACACAGGAAGGACGGGGAAATGGCAGCCTTGGCAAGCAGCGCGTGTTATCCAAAACAAGAACGTCAATGGTGCCCGCTAAAGCAACCATTGGGAGTGTGCAAGTTCAACACTTTTGTTTCTGTCGGCGCAAAGCGAGAAATGCACATCACACAACAGCGAGAATATGCCTAGTCACGCCAAGATGATTCAACTAGTTCTTCCCTCCAGTTGGGCTTAGATTAGGCTGCGCTTTGTCAACCCCATCCCGCATCCGGTCCATGCGGCGAGCGACAGAACAACTTGTATTTATCGCAATATTGCATGTAATATTCACCAACGTTCAGCACGTGGGCGGTTTTCGCACATACGTTGCTTGGGGGGCGGGATATCAATGTAGGGTTCTATCAGAATTGCCACCGAATTGAATTTCGCGCCCCTTTGGGCTGCGATTTACGACGGTCTAATTGAGCTCATGAGTTCTGGTTGTCGGCGATTGTGATCTGTAAGAAGCAGAGGAGGGCCCACTGGGCAGCTTTCAAGCGGACAGATGGAGGTCCGTAATGGGACGTGGCAGACCGAGAGAACATATCAACAGCTTGAGCTAGAGTGGCATCATCATGCTGATGCGCCAACCGCGCGAGGTGGGTGGATCCAAGGTTATTGAGATATGCAATTCTTCCTTGGTGAAGGACTCCCGATCATACAAGCTCGCGTTTTGCAAGCGTGGTTCATTTGCTATACTTTAGTGTGCCTCTTATTCACCGTGATGCCGCGGTTTCAATGTACCGAGTTTCCAGTCCAAATATGAACACATCCATCGTTTACAGCAGATATCTAGATTTAATGCCTGTTGTCGTTTCAGTTTTGGCCCAAATAACACTAATTTGTCGGTATCGAACACATTGCTTCGCAGAGAGTACTTATACTTCTTCAGCTAGCAGTTCACGGCTGGGGATAACCGACGAAGATGACGGGGGCATACCGCGCTTGAATCAGAAGTGTTGGGTGCAGAACACAGGCGAAGCCAAGAAAGCGGAACGAGGCAAATCAGTATGTGCAGGAGGATAGAGAGAACGGAAAATTGACAAGTAGTCATGAATGAGACAATCAAACGTCGGGCGCAAAGCCCTTGTGTCCATCGCTCAACGACCCCGCTTTTCCCAGATCCGTCTCATTCTCGTGGGTTCCCCTCTGCACAACACCATCTCTCCCTGCAAGTTTTGCTATGTGCACCAGAACCCCGCCAGGTTCTGAGGCACCTCCGAAGTCATGCCCGCTCTTCAGGTCCATAACAGGGGTTGTACCCCTTCTCGCCCGTAAGTTCACCCATACAATACACCTGGTCCATCGAATCTGCGGCACCTGCGCCCATACTGCGGAATGCGATTCCCGCAATCAATTTCGATCTCCCCCCGCCTCTCTTGTTGCTGTTGTCATTGGCACCGCAGTCATAGCTGGTATGAGCCTGGATAACATGATTGCCAGAACCCCCACCATGACAAAATCGCGTGGGTTGAGGTCCAGCAGGGTGAATATAGACGTCATTTTGAGTAAAGTTGGTGAGGGAAACGAATGAACGGCAGGAAACGATGGATGTGGTGACCGTTGCAGGGATGTTGAACATAATATTCATCATTGCTGTTTGTCAGTGGTGATGTAAATAGGATTCATAAAAAAAATCACCATTAGGTAGAAGAAGAAAATACGCACAATTGAGGTTCAGCAAGAGTAAAATGGAAGGAAGCATGTTAGCGACAAATGCGGCCACGAAGTATATGATGCCTTGTCGGAAAATAAGTTGCCAGAGGGATGACCGGGCAGGAGAAAGGTACAGTCCAGTTGTTGTGAGAACCAAAACGACCAAATCGAACAACACGCCTGCTTTCGACATCAATCTCTCGTTTTGCCCATGTGACGGGAGGGAGATAGGGGAGATTGCGGAGACAACTCACAATACATGAAAATTACCTCCATATACTTAGGGGAGACGGTTTCGACTATACACGTCCTCTCAACGCCGCTCCAGTGTGACCGGATTGTCACAATGCCATGTATAAGCATACCCCACTGGCCCATTGATGCAAGAATTAATGGGACTACGATGCGAGGAGAGCGATTCCAAACCGCGATGGTGCGTAGCATGAGGAGTGTCGACGCGGACCCCATGGCTGTGTAACCGGTGAGTTCATTGAAAGTGTACTGTGTTTCATGCATTTAAACGAGAATTTGAGATAGAAATGAACGCTTGAAAGGGTAGAACACGTACAAGGGCTTGGCAGTTGATTTTGACGGTCACATTCGCACCAATATTGGTGCCAATGAGGGCCAGCCAGAGCGAGTACTTGCAATGAAAGTAAAAGAACGAGGTCCAACGCACTTTACGCTGTTACATGGCAGCAGTAAACCCGCAGAAACCCCACCCAACCGGTGCATTGTCAGCGAATATTTTTGTGCTTATCAGATCCCTCATTTGCCGAGGAGACAGGAAGAATGAAGTGAACGGACCTGGCGCGAGATGACGCTCCAGTCAAATGGGAGTTGGCTGATTATTTCCCAAGTGTACAATCCCAACATGGCCATGCAGACGTCTGCGAATATCTCTATTGAATATTGATGGCACCCATCCGACGTGGTGGCGGAATTGGGGGAAATTTGGGGGAATCGCATCGGGCGAAACGCCAGGAAGTCAGATATAAGGCAGCAAAGTAAAACAGAGAGGTCAAAATCTACCAGCATCCTTGGATATCTCATAAGGATCCGACCAGTTAGGCATTGTACGAGCCTGTGTGATCTGCGAGGTACTCAAAAGAGTTCAGCGCGAGACAGGAATGCCTCACAAGGCTGAGGGACTTTGACTCGACGCGCTGATAAGTGACTGAGGATCCACAGTGAAAGAGGGTGGCAATGAGGGATGCATTCCTTTGTATCTCCTTCTTATACATTGTGTGCCAGCTTCAGGCTCATAACCGCGGGGTGGCGCATCATATCATTTGATTCTACATCGTACCCGCGGCTGGGTCCACAAGGTCGATCGGCACATTCACCAGCCTGGGACCTAAGCCAATTAGCATCAACAGGACCGCAATATGTCTTAGGCATGGAAGCACGCGCCATATTCCACAATCACGACGCAGGTGCATTGAAGTCTTTGGAGAGGAAGATCATCGCCACCGCCATATGCCGCTGGCATCATCCAATTCCAAGATCGAACTTGATTCCATGATGCGCCGAACGGTTTGTGGCACCGCTCTTCCATCCCTCTCTCCCACCAATACTATAGGCGCGACGTTTCGCTGTGTCATATCCGCGAAAACTGCGAGTGCAGTTCATCCCAAGTGCCTAGTTGCCCTTATCGGCAGCAAGATATATTGTGCTAGATGTGTCGACGATGCCGCAAGGGAAGGTTTGGTGATCACCAGCTTTTCAGACGTCGACATCTGGCAACATACAAGCAGCAAAACTTCATACAAATTCAAACTCACGACGCGCGCTCGTTGCCCGAACACCTATGAACTCGTGCGCATCAGTATGCTTTGTGCAGGTGATTCTTACAATTTTCTATTGATGCTGGCGTAATGAAAGGTTCGAGATGCAATTAACGACCGAGACTTTCCCCTCATTCAGACCAAATTTCATGTGTACCTCGACTTAGCTGTCTGCCTGCACACCAGCGACATAATTCAAAGCGAACATGCATCAGCTTCGCGAGGCACCCAGGGCTGCTCCTTGTCGCTGCCACCCAATCCATAACGCCGCGTGATGTCCAACTGGCCAAATCTCAAGGATGCGGGTGGATTTCGCTTCTTATTCCGAACCTGTTCTGCGCCGGGCTGAACCAAACCATATTGATACCATGGTTCAGGTTTCGATTCCCGAACTTCAGGTGGAGGGCCGGACCAAACCAAACCGGAACATAATAATTTCCGCTCTCTTCAAGCGTTGTGCGCTCGTTGTTTTCTATCGTTCAGTTGTCCTCGGCTCCAACTCTTTGCCGTCTGACGTTTCCCGGCCGCCCGCCTTTTTGCCGATCTCAGAATCTGGTCAACTGCCAAATCAGCGTTCATGAATCTCATGTTCAGCCTTCCTACAGTGGTCGCCTCATCTATCGTTGCCTTCGTTCCACTGACCACTTTCCGGCCATCGACCACGTGCCACCCCCCAATTGCTTCCGCCTCGCCCGGGGTGCTTGCGATGGTGTCAACTAGGTTCATGTTGCTGGTCACAATGACAGTGGCGGCAGCACCCTAAAGAACACGAAGGGTACGGGAAATACCGTCGCGGGAATTGCATCCCGCGCCATGGGCGCGGATGTCGATTCAATGGGCGGAGGATGCAGTGTGAGCGTTCCTGATATCACTGATATCACGGGAACGAATGGTTCGCTCGACGCTGCGTATTCGATTCACCCGCGCGACTTTGGAGCTGCCAATGATTTTGTGGTGTATATAGACACAGCGCACTATCATGGTAACGTTCAGAAGAGGCATGAGAATGTGGTGGATTTGAAAAGAGCGGATTCATGGAGACATGGATGCACCTGTGGCCAGAATGGATTCGCGTCAGGTGTCTGATCGTCTCTTGTTGGCGGCCGCTTGTCAGGTTTCCGCCGCGTCTCCATCCTCTCAAGCTACTTACATATTCTCCTGTGTTCGCCTGCGTCCTACCCTTTGCATCTTTGCTCTCTCCAAACTCCAAGCCCCCTGCCCTGCTCGTCAGCTTGTCGACTATGCCCAGCTACAACCCTGAAATTTCCCAGCCTTCACCCTTCGAAATATCGTTGATCTCTGAGAACGTCAACTATCTGTTTTTGGAGCCCTTGTACTTCTTGAAAATAATTGGTTGTATTCGGTGTTTCTCCCGCCACATGATGCATCATACACCCTTAAGCTTGCTGTATACTGTCATTGCTGCATCGCGACGAGCCCGGCGCCGCCTTGTGGTACTCATTTGTCGTGGTGCTGTTTCGCGGAACCCCCTCTCTAATGTTGATGGAGGGCAATAAGACTTCAATTACCCTAAGGGAGGACGCGAGTCTACATTTCAGCGCCCATATTCACAAGGACGGCGAAAATTACGGGTTATCGCGCTACCGTTGTTTACCCGATCGTAGATGCTCACGGCGGAATAATTGTCCCCACACGCGTAATGTGAGAAGGTATCATCTTTTTATATTATTACGCCAGGAGAACCTAGAGACCATCTGCAGCGTCACACCAATCTACGAAGATTTGCACGCTTCCTTGTCCAATTACGCCAAAATCTTCGATCCCATCAAACCAATGGAGCACGGGGCCCCAGAATACCAGAGGTCGCGCAAGTCCCCTCTTAATGGTTCGGGAATTCAGTGCGTTCAAGATGTTTTCATTTTATTCCTTACACAGTGGATGCCGAGTATAGTGAGTGACCCTTGCAGTGTGTTTTGTGTTCGTTCATACGATCAGAAAGGACACAGGAAGGACGGGGAAATGGCAGCCTTGGCAAGCAGCGCGTGTGTTATCCAAAACAAGAACTTACGTCAATGGTGTCCGCCAAAGCAACCATTGGAAGTGTGCAAGTTCAATACTTTGTTTCTGTCGATGCAAAGCGAGAAATGCACATCCCACAACAGCGAGGATATGCCTAATCAAACGCCAAGATGATTCAACTAGTTCTTCCCTCCGTCGGGTGCTTAGAGTAGGCTGCGCTTTGTCAACCCCATCCCGTATCCGGTCCAATGCGGCGAGTGATAGAACAACTTGTATTTGTGGTGTTGACAACATCGCAGCATTGCAGCACGTGGCGTTCGCACACACGTTGCTTGGGGGCGGGATATTCAATGTAGGGTTCTATCAGAATTACCACCGAATTGAATTTCGCGCCCCTTTGGGCTGCGGCTTATGGCGGTCTAATTGAGTTCTAGTTGTCGGCGATTGTGTGTTCTTCTGCAGTGGCGAAGGATTCCCCGATCATACAAGCTCACGTTTTGCACGCGTGGTTCATTTGCTATACTTTGGTGTGCCTCTACTCACCGTGACGACGCGGTTTCGATTCGCCGAGTTTCCCGTCCGAAAAGAAGATTCGGATGGATTCGAATGCTGTGGGAACCAGGTGGGCTTGATTGGGCTGAGAATTCGCCAAGGCTACTCTCTGCCAAAGCAAAGTTGGACACCTGGCGGAAATTCAACCCCCGTGTCTTGTCCTTGCCAGGTTCACAGCAGCCTCGACAATATGCGGCAACCCATGACCGGGTCGCCGAGGTCAGGGCGGTTCCTGCTGAATGGACAGCACCTCCCTACTGGCTCCGCGGGGACCTCCGGGGCATTGCCAGCAGGGCAGGCTGAATACTCATCTAGTGGGAACCTCCTTGACCCGATCTAACAACACAGAACACGGGACCCTTTTCTTTCAAATTCTAATCGACACAATTGTTGTGGGGTCTTGGAGATGACCCTTTTTGCCAATATTGTTGTAACCGTACCCGATCAAAAATGACACTGTTAACGTCAAGCGATTCGTCACGTGCAAAATCCTGTCGAGTTCATGAAGGCTAGCTTGTTTCAGGTTAGATGAGACTGTTATTTAAGACTTTATTTGTTATTTTTCCAATGAATACGAAATCGCGTCGCGTGCGTGGAAGGCGTGTGCAAGGTTATCGTTATCCCAAGTAGTGCGCATCATTTGCAACGGATCAGCCTTCCTTTTCTGGTGGGCCTACTTGTTCTGATAGAGAATTCCACTGATGCCGGTATCTTTTTGTAGAGGCTGTTTCGTCAGACTGAATTGCATTTGGCCTTGAATTCAGTCACGTCTGTCAAAGCCCAGATGTTAATAATTGATCCTCCTTTCGAAAACTGGCACTCCCGCCTCCCTCATCCCCTCTGGCTGTGTCGCACGAGGCGCCAGCTGTCGTTTTTTCAGCACCCCAGTGGTACCAAAGTTGGAGTGCACCCTCCACCGTCTTCTGCGAAGCTCTCCCAAAGCTACCTTTTCGCTACAGCTCGGCGACTTTCAAGTTTTGGCAGTTTTCACGATGCCAAACTGGTCGGATCCCGCTGAAATAGCCAACGATATAGGTGAAATTTGCTCTCTGTTTCGTTGTGTATGCACATCCCTGACATGACATTCTACCCCTCTCGTCATCCTGGATTGGCATGTTGTAGTAATATTCCAAAAACTCTGTCTCGTCGTGTTGGGATGGTATACTTGGGAAGTAATCACTCAGCTTCCATTTGACTGGAGCGTCATCTTGCGCAAGGTTCGTATCGGTTGTCCTTTATCAAATGAGTAGTCTGACAAGCATGTCCATTCTTTGATCATCCGCCCGCGGACCCTGGCATCTAACAGCGTGAAGTGCATTGGCCCGTTTGCTTCTACTTTTATTGCAAGTACTCACTCCTCTTGGCTCTCATTGGCACTGTTGTTGCCACAAATGTGACTACCCCAGTCCGCTGCCAGGCACTCGTATGTGATTTCATCGTTTTCTTTATCTTTCCCCATTCTGAAAACCGAATCAAACTTTCTCAGTATTCGTTTACTGAATTCGTAGGATACACCGCCATAGGATCCTCGTCGACACTACTCATGCTGCGTACGGTTGCGGTCTGGAATCGTTCTCCTTACGTGGTGGTCCCAATGATCATCGTGTCACTGGGTCAATGGGCGCTACTTTTTCATGGTATTGTAACGATTCGATCGGAGTGGAGCGATGTTGCGAAGACGTGCGTGGTTCAAACCGTTGCTCCCGTGGAAATGCAGGCTATTTATATGTACAGTGAGTTTTCTGCAATAGTTTTTATCTTTATCCTCCACTCGCTTGGGGTAAGAACAAAGGCGCTGAAGACCTATGTCGAATCTAGCAATGGGGATTGATTTGGTCGTCATGCTGCTTACAATAACTGGGCTAGCACTTTCCCCCAGCCGATCGTCACTCTGGCAGCTGCTTTTCCGACAGGGTGTCATCTACTTCGTTGTCGCATTTGTTGCCAACAGCCTTCCAGCCATCTTCCTCATGCTCAACCTGAATGGTACGTATTTTCAACCTGGTTTCACGATGATCGTGGGATTATCAACGTCAACGTCGGTATTTAACTTGACATTTAGCATTAATGAACATCATGTTCACTATCCCCGCAACGACCATCACAGCCATCGTGTCTTGTCGCTCGTTCGTCAGCCTCACCAACTTCCGATCACAAGACGTCTACGTCCACTCTACTTCGCGCCATCACCCATCACGCTACCGCACCGGCGGTGGTACTGGCTATGGCAGCACCCTCGGCCGTACAGATGGTGGCGGTGCCACGCTCGGTTCAAAGAAATCGAAAAATGTCGGTAATACAGTCGCGGGAATCGCATTCCGCGAGGGTGTCGATACTATGGACCAAACATACAGTATGGATGAACTTAGTATGGATAGGGGACACGCCAAGCGCTCCGCGAAGCGCGGGTATGACTTGGGGAACACTGATTCAAATGGAAGGGTTTTGGTGCAAATAGAGACGATTGTGAATGAAGGTGGAGTTGGGCCGGAGAGTGTGCACCCAAGTACTATGGATTTGGAGTCGTTGGGACATGGGAGTGATAAAAGGAGTTTCGTGCCGGACGTTTGATTTTTGTTTTCCACCAACCACGGCCCGTCCACTAATCAAAAATACCTCGCAAACGGACGGAGATCCTCATTGGCTGACACCGAGACATCCCACTCACGTTCCGCAACCCCCGTTCGATCAAACAGGCGCAAGGCAGGCACTCCTAAGGCGGGCACTCCTAAGGCAACAGGCCGCACCTCTGTGGCTGAATTCGCGGAGGCGCTCCGAGACGAGGCGAAGGCTGGCGAGGTTTCGGAAGCCAACAGTAACCAGCGGAAGGCCCGTCGCTTCGAAGTCA
>Ga0307508_10001740_pt1 | contig 24163 bp, 35 predicted proteins | sample 9_EM_MG_FD_203089 | JGI IMG/M metagenome (GOLD analysis project Ga0307508, IMG submission 203089) | Populus trichocarpa ectomycorrhiza microbial communities from riparian zone in the Pacific Northwest, United States - 9_EM | ecosystem: Host-associated > Plants > Roots > Unclassified | place... | reverse complement strand
GATCGCTGGAGTGGTTGCTTTGGTCGCAGAGGCCCGTCGCTGCGCACGGCGAGACCCGTCGCTGCCACCGCTGACCTACGCTTGCTGGAGCCGGCCGCCGTAGACGATCGCTTCCTCGTGCTGGCCGTCTTCGCAGATGCAGCCTCCTCCGCCGGGAGCTCCTACTCTACCTGAGGTTCCCATGTTCGTCAGCCAAGGTACCGGGGTAGCATTCGCGTTGGTGGCGGGGGGCATGGCCGACACGGCTTCGGATGGTTCCTGCTCGTGATGGTCCTGTTTCTGCTGGGGTTGCTGGCCCAACTGAAAGCGCTGGGCCTGCGACGGCTGCTCGGGAGCTGGGAGATCGAAGAGCGCAGAATCTATGAGTGAATGGTCCAGAGGTCTCGACAAGCCCTTGGAAGATACCGTACTCGAATTAGTGACACTGCGAGATACTGGATTCGGCATCAAACTCTCAGGGACATCAAACTGGTACGCCCTCCCACACGCGGCAGCTACAATCGATGTTGGCACTTGTTGGGCATCTCGGTCGGCCGTGCTAACGTCTTGGCCGCCGCCAAAGACGGGGGAACGCCGCTTCATGACACCTCTGAGTATGGGCACCAGGCAGTGGCCCAGATGCCGGCTAGGAGGGGGCAGACGGCTCCACCACCGGCAAAGACGGAGGGATGCCGCTGCAAGATGCTTCAGTGAGCGGACACGTAGGATGGGAACGGACGTCTCCGTCGCCGACTCATACAGTGACGCGCTACTGCATATGGCGTCAATGCACAACCACGAGGTGGTGGCCAGGTTACTGATCGAGAAGGCGCCGACATTTTTGCAGTCGCCAAAGACGGGAGGACGCCGTGGAGTCTAGCCTCGATGGGCAGTCACAACTCGGTTGCTCGGGTGGTCATCAAGGCGGGGGATGGCGTTCCGGCCACTGCCACAGAAGATAGGACCAGGGATGGAAATGGGCCGTCCGGACCGCAGTTCAAGAGTCCATTTGTATGTGTCCCGTCCCGTTGACCAAATCCCCGGGGCGACGGGATTGATTAGTCCAGTCCAGACGAAACAGATGTCTCACGCTTAAATCAGGTAGAGGCAGCCAAACCCCGCCACAGGTCCAGAGCAAAGAGTCTGCGGGTGGGTTTAAGTAGTGCTGGAGAGTGGCGGCAGTGGGCAGCAGCAGGGGGCTGTAGTGGTATGTAGATACATAGTATCGATTGTCCTTAAGGTGTATTTATACCTTAGTCCGGGAATTCAGGCTATCATTCGGTGACGGACCACGACGCCAGCCACTCCGCCTGCACTGGGAGGTAGTAGGTCGGGGTTGGGCAGTGGGCGGGAACCGGTGTACATCGCCGTGATCTAGATAGGTCGCATGCGATTAATGCTTAAACAAAAAAAATCTTGGGAGCTACATAGTGGACCAGTCCGTCGCTCCCTCGAACCCGCGAGACTAAAAATTCGGTCCCGTCGAGTCCCAGCCCCCAGGCGGACGGGGCGAACCGTTTCCAACCGTGGGGAGGGCTCGTACCTCCTACCCGTGAGAAAACGTTTCCAACCGGCCGATCCACCCGGAGGTGATTCGCATATTCGAGCTTTGTTCTTTTCATTTCTTTCCTCTCATGCGATGTATAACTAGGGCCCGGGGACCATCGACTATGTGGTTGTGTGGCTGTGTGAGTTGCACAGTTGTCGCAATGGATATGAGACCGGGAGGGGGAGGGACCGGTTGACGATCAGGGACCTCCTCGCCTAGCTATACGAGGTGCAGCTAGTTGGTACTGGACTTCCTATCCACTACGGATGCGGGAAGATTAGTCCCGGCTCCGGCTGGGGGAGACGCTCAGAGTGAGGCGTCAGAATGGGAACTCCGAGAGCGGCAGGAAAGGGAAGAGGAGCGGAGGCGGGAGGCCGAGGAGCTAGGCGGCGGGGGCGAGGAGCAACCGCACTTCCTCCCCACGCCCTCCCTCATGGCCTCTGCAGAAGAGGAGCAGGCAGAGGAAACGGCTTTCCGCTGTTCTTTCCTTCGTCTTTCATTTGTAATTTCCTTGGGTTTGTTTAATCATACTCGCATTCAGCCTATGTAGACTATGGCGGCACAAATCCTGTCTGGGTTCCCAGCCCGCTGCCCGCGCGAGGGCGGCGCGCCGCAAGCCCGTCGCCCCCCGCCCGGGCATGTCCCGGGGGAGTGGGTGCGCGCCAGGGAAATCACAAAGGAAAAGAACAAAGGTGACCGTGAACAGAAACCAAGAACAAAAAGGAAGAACAAGCATCCGGTCCCACTCCTCGTCTGCAGATGTAATGAAGGAGAGCGTAAGGTATAATTTCCTTAGTGCGTTCTATCATACTTGGGACAAGCCTGGGCACAGGGCAAAGGGAGCTTGCAACGTGCCGCCTTCGCGCTGACTCGAACGGGAAACGGACTCTGTGTCGCATGCGAGAACTTAATAATAATGAAAACCAAAAAGAAAAAAAAACTCATGTAAGAGTGTTGTTAGCGGTAAGCGCCGCCTTGTGCTAAGTTTGTGTGTACTAACGCGCTTCAGCGCTAGTTAGCGCAATATCAAAATCGTACTATGTAGGTTTAATTTTTCGAATTTATAGACATTCTATCCATCTATCAATGTACAAAAGAGGGCCGCTCATCGGCGGAAGGAACATGCCGCTGAAGATCCCCATGCTGCCACCAATACCTCTTAAGTGTGGTCAGTACACTAGTTGGCTCTGGATCCAATGCCTCCGCAGCTGGAGACACTCGCACCGCTGCTTCCGCCAGACTGCTGTATAGCTATCATTTCATTGTCCTTACTTTCTCCATTTCCCCTTCCTTCGTCGCATTCGGTTTCCACGCCGAGACTGAGAGCCCTGCTGAGACCACACCCGCCGAATCTATGCGCGCTGAGCCTACGCTCACTGGGGCCGAGTCGTCGATCATGCACGAGGCTGAGGGAGAGTCGCCGGCTGTGAGCGAGGCCACACATGAGTTGCCAATGGCGAGTGAAACCGGTGTCGCCAGTAGTGAGTGAAGCCACAATTGGGTTGCCGATGGTGATTGAGGTTGTGAGACAACCGTTGGGGGTAACCAGTATGGATCAGTGACGGGTTGACTGATGGCTCTGTGAGGGTTGCATAGCCTACACTTTTCCATCGCGACATCTGCGCCACGGTCTCCAAACCGAATTACGTCTAGTCTCCTCCCTCATTGGTACCCTATGCTTACCTGCCGTGGATGCCACCCGCTTGCGAAGAGCCCAGGCGATCCATTGCTTGAATTCGATTGGCACAGCACCCCCCCTCCCCCCCATCAACCATGATGCCATAGTAAAGAGACAGGTTGACCACATCGTTACGTATTATAATGTGCTTTTCGACGAACATAAGAGCCTGCAGCAAGAATGATAAACATTGGACACAACTACAAGAGGCATAGAATTCCATCACCCAGGTAGACCCTTAACACGCCACAAAATATTTCGTTTCAACACCCCCCAAGGTGGCAATGCACAATGAGAAGAAGCCCTCTTTCCGAATTCGCATATCAATATAACTAACGCTTTCCTCCCACCCCCTCCCTCGCCATCCCCTACTGTGTACGTACTACCTAAGAACAAACTGGGAAAGGAAAGGAAAAAAACAACACCCGGGAATGGCACGCGGACTCAGAGCTCGATCGGGGCCTCACGGCTCCCGAGCACGTAGTCGACGATCTGCTGCCGTTGACTAGGCGAGAAGCGCGGCGAGTCCCCGCGAAGTTTTCCCAACCTCCGGGGGCTCCCCGAGAGAGAACGGGCGGCGGCCGTTCTTGAGCGTGGCGGCGTAGTCGATCTCGAACGGGCCATCCCGCGCCCCGGTGCCGGAGAAACCCTCACTCCCGTGGGAGATCCTGCTACCGAGCCGATGAGAAACGGGGATTCTTCGGTACCAGCACCACCGATGATCTTCGTTCCGCTGGGACGCCACTTGAAGGGGTCCACAGCCACCTCAGCCACCTCCGCCACCTCCGCCGTGGAGACGTCGCTCTCGAAGGGAGCGGGCGAGACGCCGGACTTCGGCGTTGCAGGAGGAGAACCCGGGGACCTAAACGACTCCCACTGGGTGAGAACCGCCAGGTCCACCGGGCCGTCAGCCGCCGCCACCCAGCCGTTAATCAACTTGTACAAGTACTTGTTGAACGAGAAATCCTGGATCAGAAGATCCTGCTTGGTGAAGGTACATTTGTACCAGATCATCAAGCTGTCATTCTCGACGGCGGGCGCGACAGCCAACACTTCCTCCTCGAACGCGGCAAAGTCATGCGCGGATGAGAGGGAGCACAGGACTCCATTGACCCTGGCCTGGTAGGTGGGACCCAGCTTTCGGATGACATCCGAGGGGGTCGTCGGCCGGGGAGCAGCCTCAACGACGAGGTCGTCGTCGCTGTCCTCCACGACCTTGATGACTTCGAGGCCATCATCGTCGTGGTCGTCGTCGCTTTCGTGCGAGAGAGTCGACCGGGCGTCCTCGTACTCGCTCTCAGAGAGCGATTCGGCCGCGTCCTCGAAGACGTCTTCGTCGCTGTCATCCTCATAGGAGCTGACTTTGCGGTGTGGGGGAGTATTCATGAGGCCCCTGGGGCCGTTGGGGTGGTTGGTGAGAGGCATTATTTTGGTCTGGATTCGTCAGCGGGTTGCTTTCAGGTATTAGAACAACGAACCTTCTGGAGAGTGGGAATGTGGTGTGTACAGGAAGCGAAGCAGAGAGCAGCTGTGGTTCTGGTCGTGGTTGCGGATCGTATGGGAGAAAAGAGGAAGAGAGGGTCGGTGGTGGGCGCTTTATATCTGCAGCGCTGAAAAAAATTGGCGGAGGTGCAGGCACAATGGGCGCTGAACAGGGACACGAGTTGGCACTGAGGTTGACGTGAAGCAGCAATCTAGCTTGAGGCGCCATTGAGTCTGGCTGGCGGCGGTTCACCCAAAATCAATGTCTACATATGTAGCTCACCAGCAAATCACACAATCTCACAGCCGATGTAGACTGTGGCGGCGTGCATTTTGCCCGGATCTCACACACTGTCAACCCCGACCTCGATCAGTGGAGACGGCTCGTTGTTGCTCCCTCTGCCCTCCGCTTTGGCCAGTCCCAAAAGCGATAGAGCGCACTAAGGAAATCACAAAGGAACCTCAAAGGAAAGAACAAAGCAAAGCCGCCCCCAGAGATATCGCGGGGGTGCAGGCACAACAGGTGTTGGAGAGAGAAACGAGTAGGGCCTGAGATTGGCGTGAAGCAGGAACCTAGCTTGAGGCGCTATTGAATATGGCTGGCGGCGGTTCACCTAAAATCAATGTCTACTTACGTAGCTTACTAGCAAATCACACAATTTCACAGCCGATGTAGTCTACGGCGGCGTGCATTTTGCCCGGATCTCACCCACTGTCAACCCCGACCTCGATCGGTCTGCAGACGGCTCGTTGTTGCTCCCTCTGCCCTCCGCCTTGGCCAGTCTCAAAAGTAATAGTGCGCACTAAGCAAATTATAAAGGAAATCACAAAGGAGAGAACAAAGTAAAGCCGCCCCCATATTCTACTGCTCCTCCACGTACGCCATGAAGCAGGGTGTCGGGAGCAACCGCGGCAGCTCCTCACCCCGGCACCCAGCTCCTCTGCCTCTACCCTCCTCTCCTCTTCCATTTCCCTGAGCCCGGAGTCCTCATTCCGATGCGTCGCTCTGTGCGTCTTTCTCAGCTGGGGCTGGGACTATCTCCTCCACACCCGCAGTGGAGAGGAAGTTCACCAGCGGCGAGTGGGCTGCGTTACTAGCTATCACTCGAGAAAAGGGGACTATTCTAGGAAATGATAAAATGGTGGATCACCCTAGCAATTCTGGCGGAGGGGTGGGCTATCAGAGGCAAAAGGCGTTGTTTCTTTTCTTTCTCCCTCCACGACCTGTAGCTGCACTCAAACATCATCTCCACTGCTCATCTCTATCGCTCGAGTCATCGCTCCTATGAAGTCATCGTCCATTCACTCTAACACTTGTTAGGTTAGCCATCGCTGCCTACATGTGTATTGTTTCGACAAGGAGGAGACCCAGATGTCAATGGTGCTGCGAGTTGCGCCGCCACTCAGGTCCCTCGGGCGCCCATACAGCTAGGATCAAAAAGATATCCAAATAATAAAGGAACCCAGCAAAGCTACTGTATAGTGAGGTGGGAGGTAAAATATATGATAGTTGCCCCGAGAAACAGTAGCGACGCTGCGTCAATGTGTCAATACATGCATCAACAGTCTTCGGTTCCTCGTTGAGACGGATCCATATCATGCCAACACACTTATATGGTATTACTATCGCATACCCTCAGAGGACGATATCACTACCATTCATTTGTCCCCTCTCGCTGTACAGTAAGCAAAGCGATGGTTGGGACCACCATATCAGTATATAGATGGGTGATATTCTGTGGATGGTAGGCACTGATGTTGGGTGAACCGCCGCCAGCCAGATCCAATGGCGCCTCAGGCAAGGTTGCTGCTTCATGTCAACCTCAGTGCCAACTCGTTTCCCTCTTCAACGCCCATTGTGCCTGCACCTCCACGATTTCTGCGCTGCAGATATAAAGCGCCCACCGCCGACCCTCTCTTCCTCTTTTCTCCCACACGATCCGCAACCACGACCGGAACCATAGCTGCTCTCTACTTCGCTCCCTGTACACACCACATTCCCACTCTCCAGAAGGTTCGTTGTTCTAATACCTGAAAGCAACCCGCTGACGAATCCAGACCAAAATAATGCCTCTCACCAACCACCTCAACGGCCCCAGAGGCCTCATGAATGGTCCCCCGCACCGCAAAGTCAGCTCCTATGAGGATGACAGCGACGGAGACGTCTTCGAGGACGCGGCCGAGTCGCTCTCTGAGAGCGAGTACGAGGACGCCCGGTCGACCATTTCGCACGAAAGCGACGACGACCACGACGAAGATGACCTCGAGGTCATCAAGGTCGTGGAGGACAGCGACGACGACCTCGTCGTTGAGGCTGCTCCCCGGCCGACGACCCCCTCGGATGTCATCCGAAAGCTGGGTCCCACCTACCAGGCTAGGGTCAACGGAGTCCTGTGCTCCCTCTCATCCGCGCATGACTTTGCCGCGTTCGAGGAGGAGGTGTTGGCTGTCGCGCCCGCCGTCGAGAATGACAGCTTGATGATCTGGTACAAATGTACCTTCACCAAGCAGGATCTTCTGATCCAGGATTTCTCGTTCAACAAGTACTTGTACAAGTTGATTAACGGCTGGGTGGCGGCGGCTGACGGCCCGGTGGACCTGGCGGTTCTCACCCAGTGGGAGTCGTTTAGGTCCCCGGGTTCTCCTCCTGCAACGCCGAAGTCCGGCGTCTCGCCCGCTCCCTTCGAGAGCGACGCCTCCACGGCGGAGGTGGCTGAGGTGGCTGAGGTGGCTGTGGACCCCTTCAAGTGGCGTCCCAGCGGAACAATCATTGGCGGCGCTGGTACTGAGGACTCCCCATTTCTCATCGGCTCGGTAGCAGGATCTCCCACGGGAGTGAGGGTTTCTCCGGCACCGGAGCGCAAGATGACCCGTTCGAGATCGGTCACGCCACTCCGCCCAAGAAAGGCGACTGCCCGTTCTCCCTCGGGGAGCCCCCGAGGGGTGGGAAAACGTCGCGGGGGCTCGCCGCGATTCTCTCCCAGTCAACGGCAGCAGGTCGCGGACCACGTGCTCGGGAGCCGTGAGGCCCCGATCGAGCTCTAGGTCCACCACCCACTCACGGGTGTTGTTTTTGCATTTCCATTTCCAGTTTGTTCTTGTAAACGGTAAGGGAAGGAGAGGCGGGCGGGACCCAAGGGGGAGGGGGGGGCAGGAGGTAGTGATATTCATGTGCGAGTTCGAATCGAGCGCTTCTTCTTCTTGTGCATTGCCAACTTGGCAGGTGTTGGAAACGAAATATCACTGGTATAAAATTGTTACGGGTTAAGGGACGGGTTGGTAGAATTTTATGGCCCACACCACCAGAGAGGACGGAAAGGATTATTTATGTAAGAGCATCTGACCCGCTGTTTGATGAGCATGCACATACAAAGCTTCTACTTCCTGACGATAAACATCAGAACCGATACCTCCTACATCTGTACAACTCCTGCTGTTCTACCCAATGTTGATCATTCCTGTTGCTGGTCCTTATGTTTGTCGAAAAGCACTTTATTCGGGGTCGGTCAGCCGGTCCAGTTACCATGGAATTATGGTTGGTGAGGGCTGTCGAACATCGGGATGGCCGTGCAGTATGCATGGGGGTGGAAGCTAATGTGTGTATGATTAAACCAAAAAAAAAATCGACCCGCTCGTAAGTTCTTCCGCTGGGATGTGGCGGTATTGTGCCCGAAACCCATGAAATCGAGCAGCAGACCGGAAGCAGCACAGCCGGTAAAAAGGTTGCGGCTGCTCAGTCTGCCACAGGGTGACCACGCGAGAGAGGTCGTGGGCACCGCATCGGGCGTTGGAAACCAGCTAGAGTGCACCTTCGGGTACTCGGGTAGGGTGGACAGCACCCCCCTGTTTGAGAGAAAGCGGTGACCGGTAGCTCCAACAGGCTCGGCTCGGGTTTCTACCAGCTGAAGGCGGATCAGTGTGTCACCGGCCAGAGCTGAATTGGATGGGGAACCAGCCCACACCCAAGCGCTGTTGGTGCCCAGAACCTAGATGCGCGAGCATGTCTGCAATAGCTGTCACCACTGAAAGGCCTAGTAACTGTGAGGGAGAAGGACTGGTTAACATCCAGGACCTCCGCCGATGGGAGGTGCAGCCAGGCGCTTCTAGACTTCCCCTCAACCACGGTTGTTCGGAGACGAATCCCAGTATTTGCTGGGAAGACGTCCAGAGTGAGGTGTCGGAGTGGGAACTCCAGCAGGTAGGAAAAGGAAGAGAAGAGGATCAGAGAGTCTGCGGGTGACTATATCAGTGTACGGCTGCCGTCCGTGTAGTCAGAAGCTGCCACAGAACTGTCAATACTAGTCATTACTTGGAGCCAGGCAGCTTGTGGGGTTCCGGTCCGGCCCTGATCAAAAGCCGGGCTGGACAGACTGTTAAGGGCACTGGGTCTACTGATAGACCTTGGCTTACAACCGCCCTACATACAGCAATGGCAGCAAAACTGAGCAGTGTGCATATCAACTGCCGTTGCGGTCTCATAGTTGGAACTTTGCCAGACTTCTCACCCCTTGCGAGCCGAAACATCGGCGCCCGCCTTTTGAGTGACGCTAATATTTCCCATCCCACATCTCTGCTTCTTCATCTTATCGACCTCTTCGGTAACTACCACTCATGAGTGATGTGGGGTGCATCATGCACTACCACAACTAACTCACGGCTTCCACTCCACCCTCCTCGATCAGACCATCGGAACCAAAAACGCTCCGACGTAGCGAAATGGACGACGAACGCAACCATCGACGCCTACGGTAAGCCGATTGCAGTGACTAAGGTTCGAACCTATCGGCACCTGGTCCCCTTTTCGCCGCACGCTGATGTGGTGATGACGGGAAAATGGCATCTCAAGAGTCAACAACTCGTCACTGGTAGCTAGCGAGTTACCGGACAGCCATCAAGATTTGAGATATTGAGAGCGTGCGCGGTCACGGTCTTGAGCATTTCCGGGCACGCCACGGCCTCCAAGCTGTGCATGACAAGTTGCGTCTGCGTCGCGTCATTTGGCTCCGATATCGATGTACGGCCTGGAGCTGATTACGGGCGACGGGGAGGGCACACAGCCGCCCCCCAATGGCCGCCGAGAAACTTCGCTGCCCGTTCCGCCTCCTGTCCCTTGGCCGAGTCTGCAGCCTGCCGAGCCGTCAAGGACGGAGGGAGCAGCTACCAAAGAGAGGTGTTGCAGAAACCCAGCTCGGACAGATGACGGATCGGTGAGCGTGCCGGGCTCAGTGGGTTGCTGCTAAACCGATCAGAGGTGGAGCTGGCGGGGCACGTTAGCCGTGGAAAGCTACATAATTGCTTTTCGTAAGCAAAACTTGACGCTCTTCCGAATAATCAAAGATACAAACCGCTCGAAGTCCATGGTACAGACTCTTCTCGCGAAAACGCCCCTCCTTCGCCAAACCTGGACGGATCACCGAACCCACGCTGAGGCGTCTTGTCGGCGAGTCAGGGAAGGCGAGACGACCACCTTCACGCAAGATGACCACGAGGTTGCTCCCAAATTACCGTCAATCAGGAGCTAACGGAGGGCATCAGGAAGTAGAGGGCGAAGAAAAGACTCCTGCTGGTTATCTGGGCGTCTCTCCGGGCGAACTGGGTGGCATGTGGAGAAAATTGAAATATTCAGAACCTGCGGGCGGAAATCCCAGCATAGAGTGGGATTACTGCTGGGATATCAGGATGGCGGACGGGACGGACTATTTCTATGCCGTGCTACAAAAGTGGTGGACGGGACTGGGCTGGCTGTGTGCAGTACGGACCGGACTATCTAGGGAACTGGCTCCAGGGGCGATTTCAAATTATTTTTTTGGCTGATATTGCAACTCTGAGGCCCTTGGCTACGCAAGGCTTGAAAACCCTCCCACTCATCCCACCCCGCGGCCCAGACAGTGGACGCCTCCCTCATTCCTCGTCCTCCACCTTCACCACAACTAGTTTGGCCTGCTTTCTTGGGGGGGCTGCGGATTCCCCGACGCCGCGACTCCTCATCGCATAGGCCAATCCTGACGGGACCGTTGGCAGGGTAGTTCCTGCAGCCGTCGTCGCGGCATAACAGGCAATGCACCGATGCCCTGTTCGCCCGCAGCGCAGGCAGTTGTACTTGCTCTTTTTGTGTTCCGCAATCTCTTCCTGCGGAACACCCACAAGCGCTACTTGGACCGACTCCCAGAGCTCCGTACCCTTTCCTGGCCCTTGTCCGGCCTGACCGTTCCCGCCGGACACGCCTCTCCCCTTCCTTCCTCTGCTTTTCGGCGCCCGAGCAGGTCCTCTCGGGTCCCTAATCGAACCCCAGCCACCCGGCCCTCCGCCTGAACTTCCACGGCGCTCCCACTCTCTCTTAGTTTTTTGCAGCGCCTTCAACCTTTCCACGCTCCTGCCTGCTTCGTAGGTCGCGCGGAGGAAGGGTTCGTCATCGCGGAAAACGCTGGGGTTGTGCGCAAATCGCATATCGATGATGTCCTCAGGCATGGCCTGGTCGATCATATGTTGCAACGGTACTCCGTTGACTTTGGCGTGGAGGTTTAGGGCTCGGAACGTAGTGAAGTAGGACTTGATATCCCCTTCATAGCGGAGGGCCCACATCTTCTGCAAAGCTCTGCTGCCCTCCCAGGGGTCCGAGTCCTCATCCCGGATCGGCCCAACCTCCCCTCGGAGGTTTTGCTGGTCCGCCGCCAGCTGCGCGGTCTGAGGTTGTTGGCTGGCGGGCCAATTTTCCTGGTTCTGTCGGTACAGAGCCTGTTCCTTCTGCCTCTCCCTGTCCGCGGTTTCGAGAAAGCCCCGGAGGTTTTGCTGGTCCGCCGCCAGCTGCGCGGTCTGAGGTTGTTGGCTGGCGGGCCAATTTCCCTGGTTCTGTCGATACAGAGCCTGTTCCTTCTGTCTCTCCCTGTCCGCGGTTTCGAGAAAGACGATCGCGTCGTGCAAACGGGACGTCGCAATCGCTTGCACGGCCCAGTTCTGGAGGCCTTCGTTGTTTTTCGCCTGGATCATCTCCCAGACGTCATGGGTGAATGCTTGGGCAGCGCTGGCGACAGAGGATAGCTCTGTACGGAGCCAACTATGGGCTACCCCCCGATCCGCCTGGTACCTCTCGAACAAGTAGCGGGTTCCCTCGTACAGCGCATTGTAGTTTCGCTCGATTTCCTTAATCCTGGAATCGTTGCGATTGAATTGGCCTCCGCAGGCTTGGTGGAGCTGGCGGAGGTCGCGTTGCGCCGTTCGGTGCTGGGTGGCCATCAGCCGGATCCAGCCAGCGGGGTGCCGGATCTCCACGGTGGTGTCGTCCGGTGTGCAGTCGTCGATGACGTTCGACATCGACCGCGGGTACTGCAGGCGGAGAATGTCGACGTTGGAGGAAGCAGAAGGTCCAGGTATAGACATCGTCAAGGTAATATCGAATAAAGGAGAAAGGTCGGATTGTTCGATAATCCACAGCAGGATAATCTTCAGGGGTTCAGCTCGGTATTCGTTCGTTCAGTGTTGGATGCCGAGGAGTCGTATGCTCCCGTGACGAGTTTCCGTGCCGTAGGTATCGGTGCCAGCGTAATCACATGGTCCGCGAGCCCCACCGCCTGAGGTTGCTTCCTCGGCTTGGCGTGAAAACTCTTCACCTTGGCAACGAGCGATTGCTGCCTTGGCGTCGGGGCGGAACGAATAACACTGTCGAATCGGGTTTCCGACGGCGATGTCCGGTTCGATCGGTCGCTCGTTTGATCGCTCGTTTGATCGCTCGTTTGGTCGCTCTGGTTGCGTGCTCGATGCCTGACGCTTGACGTTTGACGCTGCCAGCCCTTTCCCCCGCGGCGAGTCGCCGGCTAAGTACCCGGCTCAGCGGAGTCATGCGATCCTAAATTTATCGGCATCCATCTTCCTTTGTTCAACGAGCAGGGTTCACGAATGCGCGTCGTTTACTAAAGTGGCGCCAACATGCAGTGTGCTCACACTCCGTTAAAATCATGGGGCCTCACGCATCTCATTAACTAAATGAATCGAATGGGGTTCTAAGTGTAAAGAAAACGAGCTGTGATTGGTCTCGTTCCATTTCCCTTCAGTCCGTGCGTAGATATCTAGTACCTTCCGGGTCACGTGGACGGTGAGTGCGCCACCGTAGGCTGGGTGGGCTACCTGCGTATGAATAATCAAAAAAAAAATCAGCGAAGTCACATCAATCCGATTTCCGCAGGCATGAGGGAGATTTCCCCATTCCTCGGCGAAATGGACTTCGCCTTGGCCGCCAGTAAGCTTCCGGGGATGAGCGATCAGGAAGCGACTTTGCGCCCTTCCCAACAATGGCCCGAGTGAGCTCTCTTGCCGCAGCAGCTTGTCGCTGGCCGATGTTTCGCTATGCAGATATGTGGTCCTTCGATCTTCCGAACTCTCCCGTCCGTCACATCATTACATGCTCTGACGTCTGCCAAGAGGGAGCGTGTTCTTGCAGTGGCAATCTAGATATGCGCTTTTCCAAATGTAGCCAGTGCATATTCGGTCCGAACACGAGCCGGTGTAGCGGCATCAGGCCTCGACCCGCGCCCGGCCACCAGAGTGGGTTCTCGGCACAACAGCTAGTGGGCGATCAGAACCCTTCGACCGCCGAATTGGGCCGTACCGGTCCCTACTGCCTATCTCCGTAGTTCCGGTCACGAGGCTTTGCACTCCCTGTTGGTGTCAGAGACAGCGCAACGGAGGTTCGGAGGGGAAGCCAGAGGCGAGTGCTAGGATTTAAGTATCTTTTTTTTGTTTAATCGTACTCGCACACAGCCTATCTAAAGGATATTACTTATCTATATAATTTTTCCATCAGCCTTCCCGCTAAGCGAGGCTGCGTCAGGCTTTTTAGATCACAAGCTGTATTAGATATCAATTAAACCTGGGGTAATCCTTGTGAACATACGACTGTTCCTATTCTGTAAGCCCTATTCCTTGCGAGTTGCCAAGCCTCATACACCCCTAGGCACACAGTTACCATGGCTGGAAACTAGAGGCACTCAATCTGCAGGTCGAGGCCGAGTGATTATTCAGGAATGGAAGTCACTGGCTGGGGCGGGCTCTAGAGGGGAGGGTAGAACCGACCAGGTGTCAAGGTTATCCTCCGCAGGCCCCATACAAGAAACCCCTAGTTTCCGGATACCACAAAAAGAGTTCCTTTTTCTGGGTGCTATATAACCCCGGCCTCCGAAGCGGTCGTGCAGGACACGCGAGGCGGAACGGGTCCGGTGAGTATATGAGAGGAACCAGACCATCTGTCAGTTGTTTGAAGGAGATCGGATCATAACTCGTCGAGTTACGGACACGTATCTCTTCAGTGAACTACGATTGCTGCGGTACCTGTATAGACACCACCACGCATTCCTACATGATCCGCGACGACGACCAGAACTACAGCTCCTGGCGGATGAGAGGTGTAGCCGGGCGGTACTAGACTTCCTCTCCACCACGGATGTGGGAAGGCAGGGGCCGGCTGAGGGAGACCCAGTGAGCGAGGTCTTGGAAGCGGAGCTGCAGGCGTGGGAGGAAGGGCAGGAGGCCGAGGAGCTGGGCGCCGGGGGGGAAACACCACTGTTCCTACCCACGCCTGACTTCATGGCGTCCGCAGGAGAGGGTTAGGCGTGTTCGCTTGTCTCTTCCCTTTGTCCTTTCCTTTGTTATTTCCTTGGTGCCATCACATCTTGTTTAGACAGGCCTGGGCGGAGGGCAAAGGGGAGCTTGCAACGTGCCGCCACTGCGCGGACAGCGGACGGGAAAAAGAGACTGTACATGATCTCGCCATGATCTAGATAGGTCGCATGCGAGTGATGGATAAGCAAAAAAAAAACCAGAACTACAGCATCTCTCTACTCCCCTCCCTATACACAGCACATTCGCAGTCTCCAGCAGGTTCGTCGTTGCAAAACCTGAGGGTAACCCACTGGCGAGCGCAGAGCAACACAATGCCGTTCACCAACCACCCCGACAGCCGCAGAGCCCACCAGATAGTCCCCTCCGCCGCCAAGCCCTTTCCCACGATGGTGGTAGCGACGGCGACGTCTTTGAGGACCCGGCCGAATCGGACCCCGAGAGGGAATTTGAGGACGCCCGTTCGACTCTCAACGACCAGAGTGACGACGACCACGAGGATGATGACCAGGTAGTCACAAGATCGGGGACGACGGCGAGGACAGCGACGACGACCGAATCGTTGAGAGTACTCACGAGCCGACGACCGCCTCGGATGTCATCCGCAAGCTGGGTCCCACCTAACAGGCCATTTTTTTCCCCTCTCCCCCCCTCCTTTTTTTTTCATTACTCGCATTCGACACGCTTGTTGGGACATGGCGAGCCAAAGTGGAAATCAAGATTCTGATGCAGGTTGCTACGCATGGATTTTGGCGAATTAAATTGTCGGCAATTCCCATCCAGAATTCAGGGAGGGCTCCTAGTACTTAGGGTTTCTTTCAGCCACCTCAGTTGTGGTGAGTTCCGTCAGACCAGGCCTGTAACAGGCCATGGCCGGTGGTGTCCTAGGCTCCCTCACATCCGCGCACGGCTTTGCCGCATTCGAGGAGGAGGTGTTGGCTGTCACCACCGCCTTCGAGAAAGAGGGTCACGAATGGAGGACGGGGCCGCCGGCTACGCAGTGGTGTGGAACAAGGGAGAATCCTGGGCGGGTATCAAAACTCACATGGGATACAACCAGGAGGCCTACGACGCAGAGTGTGCCGCCCTCGCGCGCGCATTAGAATCGGCTGCGAGAAGAAACACAACCCCGGAACGGGTCACGATCTTCACGGGTGCACAGGCGGCCATCAGACGGATGGCATCGGACGAACCTGGCCCTGGACAACTATACGCCCTGCAGGCGCGGAAGCACATTGCCACTCTGCGCAGGGCTAGGCCAGGCATCGTCATTGCAATTCGATGGTGCCCGGCTCATAAGGGAATCACAGGCAACGAGAAGCCGGCGAGAGGGCGAAGATCGCGGCAGAGGAGCCGGACACCCGCGGAGTAGAATGGCTGGACTACTCTGACCGAACGGAAGTGCGGGCAATGCATCTCCCGCGGTCCCTCGCTAACCTCAAGCGGGAGATCTCGGAGAAAAAGTGGGTGGAGGCGTGCCAGTGGGCTGGGGGCCGGACCTCCAAGTAGAAATACCGGCTGCCCAAGAGCCAGCGTCCCGATGGCACGGTAGCTGGGAGCACCAAGAGGCTTGCCTCGCGGTTCTACCAGCTCAAGACGGGGCACTGCCTGTCTGGGCAGTACCTCAACTGGACGACGAACCGACCCACCCCGCAATGCTGGTGGTGCCGGTACCGAACGCAGAGCCGGGACCACCTTTTCAAGGAGTGCCCCGAGTGGAAGCCGCAGCAGAAGATCCTGTGGGTGGAGGTGAAGAAGGAGGCTGGGAGGTGGAAGGACCAGTGGAAGGTGCGGGACCTTCTGGCCGACGGGAGGTGCAGCCGGGCGGTACTTGACTTCCTATCCTCGACGGATGTGGGAAGGCGGGCGCCGGCTGAGGCTGAGGACGACGCGGTGAGCGCGGTGTCGGAGCTGGAGGTGCGGGAGTGGCTGGAGGAGTAGGGAGCGGGGGCCGAGGAGGCGGGCGATTGGGGGACACCACTGTTCCTCCCCACGCCCGACTTCATAGTGCCTGCAGGAACGGCGTAGGGGGAAGTTGTCTTTCCTTTCCTTTGTCTTCCGCTTTCGCTCTTCTTTCTTTTGCAATTCCCTTGGCGCGCTTCACATCTTCTGGAGACAGGCCTGGGCGGAGGGCATAAATGCTTGCAACGAGCCGCCACTGCGCGGACAGCGGACAGGAAACGGACAGTAAAATCACCTCGCCGTGATCTGATAGGTCGCACGCGAGTAATGAATAAACAAAAAAAAAAGCCTTCTAGAAAGAAGACTTGGTGATCTGGTACAAATGTTCCTTCACCAATCAGGATCTTCTGATCTAGGACTTCTCATTCAGCAAGTACTTGTACAAGTTGATTAACGGCTGGGCGGCGGCTGACGGTCGGTGGGCCTGACGGTTCTCACCCAATGTGAGTCGTTTAGATCCCCGAGTTCTCCTCCGGCAACGCCAAAGTCCCGCATCTCTCCCGCTCGCGTTGAGAACGACACCTCCGTGGCGGAGGTGGCGGAAATGACTCAGGACCTATCTGATTGTTTTTTTGTTTATTCGTACTCGCATACAGCCCGTCTAGACTATCGCGGCGTGGCCTTTCAGCCGACTCCTGTCATGTCCACTGCATTTCCGCACCGCTACCCGTTGTGGCTTCCCCGCCCTCCGCCTGGTCTGTCCCGAGGAGATATGAAGCACACCAAGGAAAGTCAAAAGAAATCACAGCGGAGATCGCCCCGTTCCTGCACTCCCCTCCCTACTCCTCCACCTTCTCTAGATATTGGCTGGTGAGGGCATGTCCTGTCTTCAGCTGGTAAAAACGCGAAGCAGTCTTGCCGCTGCTGGCCACAGTTCGATATGGGCACTGTTTCCATGGGATCTTGTGTTTCCTGGCGGTGATCCGGCTCGCATCCCATTGACATGCTTCGATCCATTTCTGCTCCGAGTTCTCTCGGTTCAGGTGGGCAAGGGATCGCGGGAGTGGCATCACCCGTCAGTAGGCGGGCAATTCGACGCCGTTTGCACCTGGATCCTCTGCTGCCAACTTTGCCCATTCATCTGTCTTATCCCCTGGCACTCCCTTGTGAGCAGGAAGCCACCAGATCTCAAGAACAACGTCCGGCCTGGCCTTCCGTAGTGTGGCGAAGTGCTTCCGTGCTTGGATTGCGTACATCCGACCGGGCCGGGTTCTTCTGAGGCCACGCGCAGGATGGCAGCTTGCAGCGATGGTCGGTAGAGATGAGTCCTACGATGCCGAGAGAAGGGTGCTGCTCCGGAGTTGACGCGTCGGCTCTTGGGCGGCCGACTAGGATCCTCATTCAGACTGCTGGTGACCGAGGCAAGCGGATAGCAGATATTCGCCCGCCTCTCCGTTACCACTAGCCGGTGTAGTTGCAGTCGTTGGCCTGTGTCGGCACCTTGAACGCTCGGTCGCCTTCCGCATGTAATTGATCATGTGGTCAAGGTTCGACTTATGGTGTGTGAGAAGGTGATTGGCGAATAGCGTCATATTCCAGAGAAAGAACGTTCCAGGAGTCGGCGAAACGATGAGGCGCAGAGCAAAGCATCAAGCCAGGCCAGGCCAGGCAGAAGGATGGTGAGGGTGGAGGTGGCCCTCCGGGCAAAGGTGAATAAGGAGTGTGTTGCCTTTCGTCCCTCTTTTTCTTTTCTTTGATTCACGTGATAGGCCAGGTGGGGTCAGAGGTACAGCCAGCCGTCAGTAGTCACATGGTGGCCGGTTGTAAGGTGGGCAGGACCGTACCGTATGGCATCGCCATGATATGGAAAGGTGGTATACTTCGTTCCGTTTCTTGATTGAAAGCGTGCGACCTTTACAGATCATGGCGGAGTACATAGGTCCTCGTCGTTGACAACCACTGTCAAGATTATGATGGAAGTTTGATGGAACGATGAAGTCTTGTGTGTATTGTCTCGTCTTAGAGAGAAAGGCAGGAAAAGTGAAAAGTCTGAATACACGTATATGACGTGATTCTACACGTGACAAAGCTGAACGAGTGAGATATTGCAACACTTCCCCTCTTGCTGCGCTCCGTGGCAGCAAGCATGCAAGCAAGACCGAACGACATAAAGAAACGCCATAAAGGATGAAAGTGAAAGAACGCCATAAAGGATGAAAAAATGGAAAACATAAAGTCCCAATGGCCTCATTAAAACCTCTGCGGTAAACCCTGTGGGAGAAACCTGCAGTAGGAAAAAGAGTGCCGTACAACGGGAGAACGATAAAGATAAAGACATAAATCCAATAAAGAAAACCACTTATCGGATAAATGTGGTGATTATCAACGTGAGTGCAGTAGACGACGCGTGAATGTGGTGAGCATAGGCCGATGCCGTGAGCGCGTGAGCGCAGGCCGATACCGTGAGCGCGTGAATACTGTAAGCGTAGGCCGATGCCGTGGGCGCAATAGGCCTGTTTATCGAAATGAGCGCAAACCAATGCCGTGAGTAAGGTATTGATGCTTCTCCGGCAGTAGTGCCTTTGTCATAACGTCTGCAAGATTCTCGAGAGTATCGATCTCAGTGAATTTGACAACACCGGCAGCGTCAAGATGTCGTGAGTTGTGGAAAGGCACATCGATATGCTTGGCCTTGTCGCTCGTTATCGTAGAGCGTATGGTGCTCAGCGCGCCGTTCGAGTCGCAGTGGATAAGCGGGACCATGGTTTTACCGGTAACATCTCGATGTAGCTATATGAGTCCTTGGGCTTCTCGAGTTGCTTCCGAGCAAGCTAGGTATTCGGCTTCGGTTGTCAATCTGGCAACGACAGTCTGCTTCTTCGATTTCCACGAAATTGGTGTTCCGGCCATTTTGAAAATATAGCCACCTTGAGACTTCCAGTCATGCCTGTCGCCTGCCCAGTCCGAGTCTGTATAGCCAACTAATCCTTCCAAACTCCCTCCAAGACCAGGAAAGACCAGCTTAGCGTCTGCGGTAGACTTGAGATATCGAAGGACTCGTTTGGCAGCCGTCATATGCGTCTTGTACGGCTTGAGGAGATATCGGCTAAGCGCGGCAACAGCGAATGCAATATCGGGGTGAGTTGCTTGAGCGGCGTACATGACTTCCGACAATCGACTGGTATTGAGCTTGATCGGCTTCGGCTTCGGCGTTATTCGAAACTTGTATTGATTCCGTATAACTCGATCACAGGATTAAGGGATGCAGTAACGACATCCGCTCTGGGCAATAAAGTTTAGCAGATAGTACGGGAGACTCAACCCACTAATAGCATAAAGTAGTCAGCTTTCCAACTGGCGCGTAGGTCTTGTAACTGGGCGTTCCGTCTGGATAATGCTTCGTCTTATAAACCCATTTGCAGCCAATTGGCTTGCTTTCGGTATGCTTGACAAGCGTAAATGTATTATTCTCCATAAGAGATGCATATTCTTCTTGCATAGCAGACTTCCAATGCTTGTATAGAGTAAGCGCCTGACAATATGACTTTGGATCAGAGTCGGACGGATGTGCCGCCAACGCAGTATGCTCCGTCAGACGATGACTTCTCATAACACGTCTTTCTCGATTGGTACGTTGACCTTTATTGGTACGTTGACCAGTGCGCAAATCTGAAGTACGACTTGAACTTGATGGTTCTTGACCAGTGCATAAATCTGTAGTACGACTTGACGGTACTTGACCAGTGCGTAAATCTGTAGTATGACTTGACGGTACTTGACCAGTACGTAAATCTGTAGTATGACTTGACGGTACTTGACCAGTGCGTAAATCTGTAGTACGACTTGACGGTTCCTGACCAGGACGTACATCTGTACGGCGTACAACTGTACGACTCAGCATAGGATCGGTGACTACCTCGTCAGGTGTCAGATGATCTGCCTTCTCAGCACTTGGCTGTATTTCTCCGGGTGCAACTTGCAACTTCGGCTGTATTGCTCCGGGTACGACTTGCAACCTCGTATCCGCAACTTGACCGGATTGTCCGGGCGCGACGACTTCGGGCGCGACTTGACCGGTTTGACCGGTTTCAACAACTTGCTCTTCGGTATATATCAGCTCCTGTTCTGGAAGTCCGAGCGCATCATTCTCATTATCAATGCATGATATATGTGCTGTTTGATTCTCGTCAAATTCGACATCTGAGCAGTTGACCACTTTCCGTTGCTCTGGATCCCATATTCTCCAAATCTTTGTGATATTGTGAACATAGCCAAGCATCATGCATGGCTTGGAACAAGCTCCAATTTTGGTGTCGATCCTTTGTTCCTTTGGAATCCGTCTGTAGGCAAGGCATCCAAACCTTCGCAGGTGATGCAGCTTCAGCTTGTCATCATTAGCCTGACTGTCATCGATTTCGGTCACACGTTTTTGTAATTGGTGATGTTGGTGTAGCATTTCGTAAGGCGAATTGCCATCAAGTACACGGCTAGGTGTTTGTGCATGTAGGTAGCTTGCTGTTTGGGTCGCTTGCGCCCAGGGTTGCTTCGGTGCTTACGAGTCGAGCATCATTGCTCTAGCCTTCTCCATGAGAGTACCAATCATTCGCTCAGCAACGCCATTTTTGTGCTGCGTATATGGTGGTGAGGGTTTGAAACTGATACCGCTTCCTGCAAGAATTCTTTGGAAAAGCGTATTGTCGTATTCTCCTCGACCGTTGTCACATCAAAACCGTTTGATCGTGTAGCCCCAACTCTCAATTCTTGTCTTGAAACTTTGTAATGCCGAAATACAGGACTCTGCGCGTTTGTCTAAAAGGATGTAGACAGTTGTGTGATGGGTATAGTCATCGATAAACACAATGAAATGTGGGCAACAAAACCTACGTCTTTGCGACTCATCATGGCTCTATACAAGTGCAGGATCATCAAATCGATGCACTGCATACACCTTCGTTTCGTTATTCTCTATTGTCGGTTGCAGAACTTGATTTCCAAGGATACCATACAAAATTTGGTAATGGCAAGTGCTCTATTCAAAATTCCAATGTCACGGCCATGACTGGAAGCCGAAACGGACAGTTATTCCAAGTCGAACGGATCTATTCTCATCATTCTGATCAATTGAATTCGTTTGCGTTTCTTCCAACCACCGAGTCCCACCTGTAGCACAAACATTTGGCACAGCTGAACCACGTATCAATGAAATCGCTAGTCAATGGCTACGTACCGACAGACATCTGCGAGGTCAGCATACTTGCAAAACACAAGTGGAAAATCATTCGAGTTCCAGTATTACGGACAACAACACTGTTCGAACTTGTCCATTCGATACCTGTGGCCCCTTTAACACCAAGTCACATGGCGGAGGTCTAATTGAATTCGGATCGGATTGCGAAGACACTCGTAGGTAGTCAGTCGTTTCTGTTATGCATGTGATGAGAGGCACCTGAATCGATAATCCATATTGAAGGTAATACCTCAGTGGCAAGGGCAAAATGGCCAAGATTCAAGCTACTAGCAATGAGAGCATGCAAGGGCGCTTGTTCGGGTAGTCTGGGTGCACCGGATTGTCCAGGCACAGCTTGTCCAGCTTGTCTGGGTACGCCGGATTGTCCAGACGCAACTTGTCCGGCTAGTCACTGCTGGTTTTTGTACATCTCCTCAACCTGGTTGGGCGATGACGATTTATCTTCAATGGCTAGCAGTGCTCTTCCTTTTCCTTTTCCTTTGCCATTGCCGTTACCGTTGCCATTGCCATTGCAGTTTCTTCTGATTTGGTCGACCTGTTTCTTCAATTCGCATTCATTGCGCATGTGACCGGATTCACCACAATAATAGTAGATGACATCATTTTCATCATTGGCACCTCACGCACGTTTGCGTGACTGTGTCTGTGGTTGCTGCTGACGTCTGGGTTGCTCCCTTTGATGCTTCCAGCAGTCTTCAGTAGTGTGGTTATCCATTCTGCAGTATGTGCAGCTCTGATTCTTTTTCCCTTTTCCACCGTATCTGCCTCGACCTCCACGGCCGTCACAACCTCCATGACCTTGTTGGCCACCACGACCTCCACGACCACGAGTGTAGAGGCCTGTTCCTGACTTCGAATCGACAACTGCAGCTGTAGCTTTTACCTTGTTTTCTTCCTCGGTCTCCTTGAGCATGGTAATGAGGTTTGGAATGGTAACATCAGGTGTTCATTTAAGGTAGCCAATGGCGGTCTTGAATTTGGGTGGTGCGGTAGTATAGACATGAGTTCATAGGGCTTGTTCTGTGATTTCTTCCGTTGAGCCTTGAAGTTGAAGTTGAAAAGCTGGTAGTCGAGTGACATAGACACTAATACTCTCTCCGACAGTAGGCCGTACATTCTGAAACTGTATGACAACAGCAGTATGTCCGATGTATGAAGTTGTCAGGTCTAGTCTTTCCTTCAGGATTTGCCACATTGCACTTGGATCGGACAGTCCATTTACATAAATGGCTGCTTCATGGGTACAGGAGAAACGAAAGGCCGATATTGTGTAAGCTTATCGCTTTTGGTAGTCGGCTGTTGCGGTCCTTGCAGCAGCTGTATTGCCAGCCACAGGTTCTTCTTCTTCTCCGTTGACGATCGTATAAGCACCCATCGCCTGCAGAATAACCGTCACATTGCCTTTCTAGATAGTGTAGTTTGTATTGCTTAGCTTCTAGATAGACCTGAACTTCGACCTGTAGTAGGTCTTTGACGACTGGTCATTGTGGGAAGACATTTTGAGTGATGCTGTGTAATGCAGGGTAGGTAGACTGGCGAATCGGCAGAAAAGTATAAAGATGAGATTTTTCAACCGAGCGTGACGATAATAATCAATAGATTAAATGGATATGAATTCAAGAGTGGTATTGTGCTGACCCGGTCTCATAACCTGTCAAGATTATGATGGAAGTTTGATGGAACGATGAAGTCTTGTGTGTATTATCTTGTCTTAGAGAGAAAGGCAGGAAAAGTGAAAAGTCTGAATACACCTATATGATGTGATTCTACACGTGTCAAAGCTGAACGAGTGAGATATTGCAACAACCACTACTAATTCAAACGCAAGTGACAAAACATGAGTAAATAGAGTAATCAAAACAAGCTTAGCGTGGAAGTGGGCAGCACTCATCGCCACACTCGTCCTGCCCGACACTGATATCTCCCATCTCCTAATCTCCATATCACTCCGTATATCCGACACCACTCTCCCCATCCGCCATATCCACCACCCCATCTTCCACTTCACCCACCCCATCCTCCATATCTCACTCCCTCTCCCTCCCCCACCTATCACACTTCCAATGTCTGCTGTCATAGCGACATGTTTGTGGATGCCAATTATTCCAATCAACTGGAAAGCAGGAAGTATTCTGTTCTCGGATGCCCTCCTGCAGATGGTGTTCAACTACGTGAAAATCTCACTCACACGATACCAACTGGACCTGAACAAAGAGAGCAAGTATACACACCCAATGGGTACACGTTACCAGAGTGATTGCAAAACACCTCCAGAGAGGCATGCCGACAAGACTTCCATGAGTTTCGTTTGCTCGCCAACAACAGGAAGAAGACAGACCATATGATGGCTGTCTGGTCGAACGCATTCTATTATGCTCTCTTTTTGAAGTACTGCAAATCCATCAGCACATTACTCATCTTCACTGTGACACTGGGGTTGTACAGTAACCGGAGTGCAGGTAGAATCAAAGGTAATCAGGCTACTTTCGATAATTCACAACGGAATAATCTTAGATCTTTTATGCGGGTTTCATCGGTAGTGTTTGGTCTGTCTTTCTCTCTCGTCAGGGCGAGAAAGGTCAACATATATATCAAGCTATGTGTGTATCGGTATACAGTATATTCAGTGTAGAGCGAACGTCCCGGCGCGGGACGCCCCATTATATCGGTCTCCGTGGCTATTCCACCGGAGGCCGGTATGCCGACGCTATCGGTC
>Ga0307508_10001738_pt1 | contig 24169 bp, 28 predicted proteins | sample 9_EM_MG_FD_203089 | JGI IMG/M metagenome (GOLD analysis project Ga0307508, IMG submission 203089) | Populus trichocarpa ectomycorrhiza microbial communities from riparian zone in the Pacific Northwest, United States - 9_EM | ecosystem: Host-associated > Plants > Roots > Unclassified | place... | reverse complement strand
GGATCTGTTGGCAGGGAAGCATGAGCATCCCGCAAATCTCCAAAGACGATGTCGTGTGCTGGAATGCGCTCAGGGAGCCTGTTATCCTAGGCAAGCAGTCAGAAATAGGGCCAATAGTGGGAGGACGACATACGTTGAGCCTGACAATGGACTTTTCGCCCGCACGAACGCGTCTTGCAACCTCTTCTTCGGTGAGATGAAGACATGCCTTGTCATACGTCGAGTTGGATCCGGTACGTGCTAACCTCTCCCTTGTAGCAGCGAGTTTATCTGGGGAGCAGAAACAGCGGTATGCGTGACCTGACTGCAGGAGTAGCTGAGAGGGAAGTCGCTATAGCAGGGATAACGCGTACTTCCACGAGCCGATGTGCGTACGAGTGATACAAGTCTAGACGTTCTGACTGCCAGGACGTCTGTGGAGAGAACTATAGAATAAACAATCAACACGTACCTGATGATACGGGCCATGTGGACCACCCAAACCAGGGCCTTTTCGATAAACGTGTGACCGTCAGAGTTTTGAGTGCAGAGTCGCGATCCAACTTTACCAAAATCGTAGGAGAGCCCCGCCCAAGTCAACGCTGAGCGAATACCGTCGACGGCTCCCGGAACATACCGCGACTGCAGACACACTGCAGGTGAGTTCAACGGTAGCAAAGCGGAGAATACCGCGCACGGAGTCTGTGTCTTCAATGCGAAGTATCCACTGGCCACCGTGTTTCTTTGCGAAGAGGTGGTTGTAGAGGGCTGTTCGAAGACCACCGAGGTGCAGAACGCCGGTCGGAGAGGGAGCAAAGCGTAACAACACTGTCATTGGTCGTGGTACTAGTACGAGTAGCGATGATGATTGTGGGAGTTGTCAGTCGATATTCAATCCCAGGCCAACATCCGGACTCATGTCCAGCCTGGTTACTGACAGTCGTTGACATGTCGGATCTGACCGTCCTTGTTTCGCCCACACCGTTGTATCCCAAACACAACCCGTTGGGTTTCAACTTCGCCCGTCGAAGTCAGCATGATCTCACCCGACCAGTCATGGTCACACTCGAGAGCGTCGACACGGACGAAGGCGCTCCTCATTCGCCTGTCGAGGTGTCCACCTTGAACACGGCGTTTCTGTCGCCCCCAAGGAGGACGTTCAAGGCTTCGAAGTCTTCACCCCCCCAGCGGCCTGCTTCAGCTCCTCCTCTCACAGCTCCGAGTCCGCCTACCTCAGAGGAGTCTCTCAGCACTCCACTCGTAACAGACGTGCCGAGACGTACTTTCTCTTCATATACGCACACAGACAGGAGCGAGCTCTCTCGCCCACCTCCCCCACTTTGTGAGTGCACACTCTAGTCCATCAAGTGAAGGATGCTCTAACGTGACAACCAGTTCGTCCAACTACGTTTTGGCGAAGGACAAAGCGTTCAGGTGTAGCGGGCGCGTCATACTCCCCCTCGTCCCATCTTATTCGTCGGTCCACCTTCATCGCTGCCGGTCTTGCCTTGGACAAGCCTGAAGCGGACCTGTCTGCTCTTGGCGTGGAATCACGAGTGCAATTGATAGTGCTTGGTCCCGACTACAATCCACAATAGCGAACCTTCCTGGCGGAAAGCATGGTGTATACACGGTCGCTGGGTGCGAGATCTCTACGACTACTCCCTTTCGTTGCTTTACCTACACCCACCCGTCCAGGTATTGTCAATCGGTACAGAATCAACCAAGCAATTTTGTCGCCGACCGCTTCATACGATGGCCTGGAGCCATCTTATACAGCAGGAGACACGCCAATTTTGACGCCATTGGTGACAGATGCCTCGGACGCGAATCCAGACGTAGCCACCACTGCCCAGGATGTCGTTCTCTCTAGCAACCTTCCTACTGTTTCTTTAATTCAGGTCACTGCGTTACCCCCAGCGACAACATCACCCCAAGCCGCCTTGCCAAAGCTTCCATACCATACCCAGCTGAACGTACTCTATCTTATCCCTCTATTCGTTGCACTCGGTGTTGCACTCGGTGCCATCACCGCCGTAATCTTACTCAAATGGCGGGAAAACCGACGTCGTTTGCATCGCACTTCAACTCTCCTGCCTGGTCCTCCGTACGTTCCACCAGATAATGACGTTGAAGAGCGTTTGCTCGTTCATGGATATCCGAGTATGGAACAGGTGTCCCTTTTTGCTGCCGCTACTCCTAGCAAATTTACCATTCACGGTTCACGATACATACCCAAACGAACGCTCGCGTGGCAGTCTCTTGACGCGACTCAGCCACCTTACTCTCAGCCGACCTACACTCAGAGTATTATCCCCTCGGATGATGGAGAGAGGTTCACGGTGATCACGGAGGAAGATCCATTCCTTGTGACATCTCCGATGGTTATGCAGCCGTCTCTCGGGCCATCGAATGATACCTCTCTGGCGAGTATACGCATTTCGCCGTTGCAACCAGACCCCACCTCCGGAGACGACTCCACTCGCCCCAAAGCGCAGCATACCAATTTACCAAAATCATTTCGACGCAGCATGTTTGACATTTTGAAGCTCAAAGGAACTTACCGCCAGATACCCGGTGTACGCAAGGAGTACACTGTCCTCACGCCAGACGATGGACGTGCCGATAAAATCCCTATGAACCCAACGCGTCGGGTTGGTAGCTTAAAGACAACACTTGCCGGTGAAAATCGTTCTCGTAGCGCGCGTCGCTCTCTGGATGGTGGTTCCTACATGAGCGACATGGAGGATGCACTCGGGTTGCTTAGCTTGCAGGATGAAAACCATGATCTCTCTGATGTCACTGTGGTTTTACCCAAGCAAACCCTTCGCCTCAAGGAAGGCACATTATCTTCTCCTAGTCAAGGTGACAAGATGCGGAAGCCGCGCAAGGTGATTCCGTTTGCCTCGGACTCCAAAGGGCCACCGAAAGAGAACCTATACAGCGAGGGCCAGTCGACGAATATCCATGGGGGAGACGAAATAGAGGAAGAGAAACGCCTTGACATCTACACAGATGCACCCCACCGTCACCGTTCCCGAGCATCCCACAAAAGGTTATCTACAGGTGGTGCCTCGAGACGGTCTTCAGCTCCTGATGCGCATGCATCGGTCTTACCTCTCAGCCCGCCATCGCTGATGTCACCGCCTCTCGAAAAGTCCCTCTTTTTCACTTCATCCTTGTCCACGAGCGCGTCTCTCGCAAGCCGCGTAGATTCGCATTCGCTTGCTACCACACGTTCTTCGCCTCTGCATCCTATAGACAGGTCACCCGAGCTTTCTCTTTTTCCCCTTCCCTCTACTAAGACAAAGAAGACGAAAAAGCTGCGGACTAGCAGGCCAGAACCTCCCTTGCCTTATCCCTCATATCCCGATCATCTTCATTCTCAGTTAACTCCGCGAGAGCGTTCCACCTCTGCTAATACCAAGCGGCAGTCCGTTTCCCCTGGTTCTCCGCAGACAAAGGGTCGTTCTACCAGTGCAACGCACCGAGAAAGTACGACGGGAATCTATTCGCTTGGGTCGTTATCACCAATGAGTCTTGCGACCGCCTTGGCTTCTTCCCCGAGCTCGGATATTCTGAACAAGATCAACGACATCGTCGCCCTTGGTTATACCAAGCAGCGGAGGTCTACGAGAGGAGTAGGTGACGATGTTGCGGCGAGCTTGACCGGCTCTATCTGATATATCGAGCTTTCTCATGGATATTGGGCATTGGACAGTGGAAACGTGACGATAAAGAAGTGCTTCGATCTAGCTTTACTGCTTATACTAGTTTACAACAACCTGCCAGCGATGTACTGTTTTCCTCTGAAGGTATAGACTCGAAGAACATTGATTCACAAAGTTGGCAGACTCCCAAGCCTCTCCAAGCACTCCAGCACCAAGCCGAGCGCTATCAAGCCAAAGCTCTCTGGCCCAAAATTTTCGCCCGGGGACGAAGTGGCCATTTCGAGGCTGAATCTCCACGCATCCCACGCAACAGCTAATCTTCCCTGCAGCTCGTCCTCCGGAAGATCTTTTATCCTTCCGACGAGCTGTTCCTTGACGTCTTGGACGAGGAATCCCACGTTTTCCCTCATCGCGCGCAACCGACTCGTTCGGTACCCCTTGTGTGGGCACTTGGCCAAGATAGTCCCAATGACGAGCTCTTCTTCGCGCAGTCGAGAGCCAGGTGCTTTGGAGAGAGAGAACGCGCTCGATATGTACGCGAGTTCTTCGCGGTAGGTCACATACAAGGAATCGATCCGTGTCGCTGGCGTGTGCATGTGACCAGACGAGCTCGGTAGGTGAAGACGGACGAGCGGATCAAGCGCTTTAAAGATCGCATGTGCCTCTGCGTTACCCTGACGTTGGGGAAGCACCTCGGGCATGTCTTCGAGGGTAATACCGCGGTAGAGGTGACCGAGCGCGCGATCGGACTTGTAGTAATCTGAGGACCTGGCGTTTTCTTCTGCCATGTCCCAGTCGGGTTTGAATTTGATGAGCGCTCTGGGCATATGTCGGATGTCTACTTTATTCCCGTTCTTTGGGTAATCCACGGCCCAGCTGTGCATCGCTGCCAACTTGAGGCAATCGGGATCGAGCGTTCCGTGCTTCAGCGCCTTGTCAGCTCAGTAGGGAAAAGTAGGACAATACACACTATGGACTGATCTGTTCGTCCAAGTGGTCAAGACAACGTTCTACGCATCTCATAAAGCCAACTCACCTGCAATCGTAATGTGTTTGCTGGCGACCAGTCCCTATCGAACATTCTCATGAGTACCCGAGCGGCGTTCAGGGAGAAGAGTGAACGTTCATACCACGACATCCGAGTTGATATATTCCACGATAAAGTCGCAGACGTCATCAATCGTGCTGGGTCTGTCGAGCTTGAAGGGCGCTACCGGCGGATATGAAGCAGGGTCGTAGTGTTCGGGGACTAGGAGATCTCCGTATTGAATGACTGCATACGTGTCACTGAAAACGTTTATCTGCTTTGCTGACTGGGACGGAGGAGTGAGCGGCATACCCGTCGAGATCACCTCCCGCCAAACCATTCGGCAGTGACCACGTTCCTTTGACAAAGGTCATCATCCAATGCATGAAACGTCGATTGAGATCACACTCACCGGTGGTCGGGAATACCACGACGTTCTTTAAATGACCGAACAGACACACACGATCTTTAGGGGGAGGCCCAATGGCATATACTCGTTGTACTATACGTCCGTCAGCCATCTGGATTGCGCACGATAAAATAAATGGGCTACCATCTCCAGGATGAACGACGGGGTTTCGAGATATGAGACACATCCCCTCGAGATAACGAGGCTTCTCGTTCTCGGAAGTTTGCACGCATGCTGCAACCCTGGTAAAGTGATTGTCCTCAGTAATCGGAGTAAATACATACCAAAGACCTTCCCTTGAGGGAGGTAATACACATTCTTCAAACCTTTTTTCATGTACGCCGGGCCCTCGTCCGCGACACCAACAAGCATGTAACTGTTTGGAATCTGGAGACGGGCTTCGTGTTTCACCGCGCGTAACACGTGGTTGATCGCGCATGCACGAAGCCGCGCCAGGAATGGGGTATCTAAAGGTTTCTGCAAACGATCTGGTTTCAGTTCCAGTCCCAGTGCGTTCAGTCTCCTGAGAACCGCGGAAAGTCCGAAATTGTAACATAGCTGGTTCGAATCGAGCAATTTCGCAAATCGGGCTGCTGAACTGTGAGCCAATTGTGTTTCGGCCACGGTATCTTTTTGGAGCTGCATGAAAACATCCTTTGGAGCACCGCGGTCTTCGAGCACCATCACCAACGGTCTATGACATGACTAAGGTAATGAACGTCTTCATATAGGCGAAGACGGACACTGACCTGTTCAAGTAAGGAATATTGGGCCTGCCGAAAGCTTGAGCAATCTCTATCGTTCCATATTTCTCTCCGGGCACGTCAAACTTCTTCATGGAGGGCCGAAGACACATATGGATACCCTCCAATCTCGAATCCACGGAGACGACGCCTTTGCATCCCAGGAAACGGATCTGATACTGTGCACATATCGAGCGAGCGTCACTGGGGATATCGAATCCAAGACTTACGGCGGATGGTATAATGGAATGGGCCAGAAGAGAAGGATTGTCTTCGCACAGCGCCTTCCAGATCAGCTCCGCCAACCCGGGTGATATCGTACCAACGCCGTCCGTAAAGTTGATCTCATTCTCTACAATGTCGGGTATTTCAGACCACTGATTTCTCCCGATCCGGACGGAAGGGTCTGTTCCCGAGAAAGCTTGCTAAGCAATGATCAGCGAACGTCAACCAAAGAAAAGGTCTTGACCGACCGCCATTCGTGCCCCATACTTGGATGGACTCGTTATAACCCCGCTGAAGTCTCCGAGGGAGTCACGGATATTCTGAGCAGTGACCAAGCCCTTTGTTGGATGCATAAACGGGCTGACGTACCAGACCGCATGTTCCCTAAGAGCCGATGACGAATAACCCAGAAAGTCAAAATGTCTTCCAGCGAGGTAAAATCCCCTTTTCAGAAGCTTGCCGACACGCTCCTGCAGGTAAGATGCGCCGTCGACCGCCCGATCCCACCTATACTGAAGGCGATCTTCATCACGAAAGTCGACGCGAAGGAAACGGTCTTCATAGCCTTCATATTCCCGTATGACCCTATTGGATTGAGTGACGGTCGGTCCTTCCAAGACCATCCGGGTCGGGGTGAAGGTGACATGATGACAGAAGAAGCGGCCTCTGGGAGAAGTTCGCGGACGTCGAACTTTTTTCTCTAGGACGCCCTGAAAGCACTGGGATACATGCTGCTCCGGGTGACGGCGTGCAGCAGTCTCCACAAAATGCCGCATGGCGTCACCCGCTGCATCCCCGAGAGAACGGATCAGTTCTGCGATCCGTGGGCGAAGGTTCATCAATTCCTCCGTGTTTGCAACGCCGTTATGTAAAAGCGCTTCGACCTGAAATGCAACCCGCCAGTTCGAAGTAAGGGTCGGAGATCGTAGCCATGTGCCGACTTTGTGAATATTCTTGTAGCAAAAGAATTGTTGACGGTCATTAGCATTTATGGTAACTCCCTGCTTCGGTGGGTGTAGGGATGAGGTCTGACAATAGTACTCAAACCTCTTGAGCACGTCTCCGAAGTCATAGTCAGTAACATCGAATAGCACGATGCGCAGATGATGTGCATAGGGTGAAACGGCTTTGTGACTTGCATTCAAGGATCCCACTCGATGGCGGTATTTTTCGCTCTTGGAAGTGTCTGTGAGTGTGCGAAATATCTCCTCCTTTTGGATGATGGGGGGTTGGAATAAATTGAAGCAGATATCTGGTCATCGCTCGTAAGAAACGCCTTGACCACAATACGATCACGCACAAGGATCCTTCGCGGAGTCACATCCCATTTCCATTTCGTTGATACTCGAGAATCGGATGATAATATTGTGGAATATCTGTTCCTGGGCTGGGTCGCCAATCTAGGACGGTCAGGAGGCTTGACGTTCAACTTAGCTATATCGAGCCTTACTCGGATTCGAAGGGATTTGTACTCGTACTCAAAGAAGAGCAGCCCCATGCTCTGGTGGCTGAGGTTTCGATCCCATTCAATGGAAAATGACCGAGGGCCTTGGGGGTTTGAACCTTTCGGGTGATAGAAGGTACCTAGTAATGGACAGTGAGATCACCATCAAGTTGAACCAGTCGATTAGCACAGACCGATCTGAACATGGGTGAGATGGAACGGGTCGCAGAGGGCATTGATCCTCCGTTCACGATCTCTTGCGATTTCTGGATCTACGAAGGGGGCCTTTTCGAGTTCAAGGATCAAGGGTACTTCGATCGACGCGTTTTTGTCCGGGAAGAATTTGAGCCTTTTACCCTTCACCCTGACGCAGATCTGATCCTTCTCATTGAAGCGCTGAAACTTCTTCCCTTCCGATTTCGTCATCGTGAGTGTGCCTGTGCCATCGTTTTGTACGCCTGCCGCTGGCCTCTTGTTGAGCACAACCTTGAAATTAGGGAGACGCTCCTTTGGTCCAGTGACGAAGAGGCCCGGACAGACGTGTAGGACTTGTTGCGAAATTGCAGCCGTTACCTCCCATTCATCGGCTCTGAAAGGGACGCTTTTGATACAAAATTCCATCGGGATGGTAGGGTCGTTGAAGTGGTTTCTAGCTGATCAGTTCTACATCCAATCGATAAGCGTTTCACTCCCACCCAACTTCCGCCGGAGGCTTCTTTCCCCTTCCGGGCCCGGGCCGCCCGCGCGTGGGCGATAAAGAATCTCCTCAACTTGGTCGAACGTCCGAAAGACGGACATTGCGAACTTGGTGAAATGAAAAAGTCTGGTGACCAGACCGTCTATGAGGTAAAGACTATGAAACAGACAGAAGACGCTCCAGCCTGCGGCGGCGGGGCCTGGTCCTGGGGCCTGTTGAAGGGACCTGAAATATTCCGAAAGCGATTTGAAATAGCATCATACAGGATGGCTGCGGTGATCATGATGAACAAAGGCAATGGTCGGGATGAGGTCATTATCATGATGTGACGCAAGGCCATTTTACCCCGTTGTGGCCGACAGAGCTACCAATGTGTCTGTGTCGGCTGACGGAGCATTCTCATGATAGGCTGTAGTGACGTACTTGGGCCTGCTTACACAGCACTTTTGTCAAGATATGTGGTGAAGTACCTGCTGCGATGGGACCTGGACAACTTGATACGGGAGAGGCATATCCTCGGATTGCGACTCCGGGCTGGGCTAGTGTACTACTCTTATAACCCATACCCCAATCTAACACACAAAGGACTAAAAGCTACACAGGAGCTGCGGTGGACAGATTGTGGTGTGTCCACTAAACAGTGTTCCCTTTAAGTAAGACCCCTCACCCCATTGATGACAGTCTGGCCACCCGCCGCGCTGCCCAAAGGGGTCCGGGTTACAAGTGAGTTGGCTGCAATTTCCAATATCGAACGGAGCTTTCGCTGCCGCGTCCGAAATGAGTCACATCATAGGTCGGTGCGCAGGCGTCGGTATCACCACCGCCTCGATTAGCTAAGATGCCCTGTTTGGAAAGTGGAGATGGCAGTCGCGGTAGCCAGAGTCAGGGTCAGGCCGTCAGCAGTCAAATAAGGACAATGCCGCCCTCGAAATGCAGCGCTATGAGCGCCTCCATTGACCCACCGTGCTGTTCTAGGATCCGTTGGCTTGCCAGCCCCTTGTAAGCCGCCTGTGCCATTACACACTATAAAAGGCTCATCATGGTTGCTTCCCCCGCCCGATTATGTTTTTGTCATGCCTTGGTGTCCCATCTTGTCTTGCTTTCCCCGCTACAAAGCGTACACCCAGATCAACACGACGATGTGGGATATGAGGGGCAATTATGGTGAAGATCCGATGTCTTCGCGTCCCTTATTTCCGGCACTGCCCAAGTATGTCCGCCGGATCTTGCAGCGAAAGACAGTTAATAACCGTTGTGAAATAGTCCCAGGAATCCATCACCTATGAGGTGCGCGCGTATTTTGTTATTCTCCCCTACTCGATCCCAATCCTCTCTACAGGCCAGCAGCGCCACCATGCCCAGCGCCATTCCTCCCTCTCGGTTTACCCGCTGCCCCTCCACCAAGAAGGCCAACTCCAAAGTGATTTACTCCATTTCTACTGATTAAACATGTCGCTGAATACTGTATCCCACAGTACCCAGTAAGTGGGACCTTCGACTGAGAGCGGGATGATATTCACTTCCCGTCTTTCAGTGCGTCCTACCACACTTTCCCGCGTTCTACCGTCGTTCCTAAACCTCGGGACCGTGTTGTTCCCGTACCACAACCTCGGATGCCAACTTCGCAACCCATTCCAGCCCGCGCTCCTTTACACCACCAATCGACCCTCCACCATCGTCCGAACGGGGTCACGCCACATCAACCACGTAGTGTACCGGTGGCAACATCTCGCCATGTTCACTATGCGGATGAGCCTCGATCACGGAAGATATCTGCACAGAGTTCCCATGTTCCTGCTCCAGTCAAAGCATTTCCCGTCGCTACCACGTCTCGCCAGTTGCACCCAACTGCTGTTCAGCAACCAACACAGGGACATCGCCGTCGAGCACACTCCACTGGAGGCGCTACTGGGCCTGTGGTTGTTAATTTTCCGCCGTCTCAGTCGCGACAACAAGTTCGCGCAAGCGGCGGACATGTATACTCGAGGTGTACAGGACGGAAGAAGGCATTGTGTGTGAGTAAATGATGTTACTGGTGTAAAATGTGCTGGGGCGATCGTTCAATTGGGTTGGTATCCAGATCGGCATCAACTACATAGGTCAGAAGCGTGAGCTTCGTGGGTGTGTCAATGATATCAAGAACATAAGGAGGTTCCTGACCCGTAAGTTCTTCGTCGTTGATTCGGTTCTGCGTTGATCTGGCCCTCTCAGGCCAATGGGGTTTCAAAGACGGAGATATCGTCATGTTGATGGATCAGACTACGAACCCTCGACAGATGCCCACAAGGAAGAATATGATTGACGCTTGCAAATGGCTTGTAAAGGACGCTAGACCCCACGATTCGTTATTCTTTCATTGTAAGGAAAAATGCCATCGTGATTTTTCGTGACTGCGATTTGTTTTCTATTTAGATTCTGGCCATGGTGGCCAAATACCCGATACCCATGGTGACGAGACGAGTGGATTCGATGAGGGTACATTAAACTTTCTGATCAAGGTCGTCATTCTGAAGTGAGTTATTTTAGTGATATACCCAGTGGATTACAAGACAGCAGGGATCATCGTAGACGACGTGAGTCGAGATGCCTTAAATTCATGATCATAATAATGACGGATGGACAGGAGTTGCACCAGATTTTGGTTTGCAAGATCCCCTGACCGACTGAGCCATTGACTGATTTCATATCACAAAGGTGAAGCCACTTCCGCAAGGGTGCCGCCTAACGGTAGGAGTCTACGTGATTTTGGGTCAGTATTGTCATTGAATAATAACAATGTAGGCCGTTTTCGATGTAAGATTTGTTCTCCCAGTGAGGGGTTTACTTTTTCGTGCTGACAAGCTATTAGTCATGTCATTCTGGGACAACGCTTGGTGCGTACGCTCAACCTTGTCTGCGGATTCATGGCTGATAGTCTTCATTAACTAGACCTGCCGTTTATGGTACGTCACAAATATCGTTCTCCCTTGCAGATCGTACGACTTTCGTTTTGACAGTACCACTACAATGGGCGATTGAAGGAAAACCATATCCCTGAGCATATGCGGTCGCAGAAAATGAGTTCGGCGGATGTCATATCATTTGCAGCATGTAGGGACGATCAGAAGAGTGCCGACACTGTGCAGGGAGGGGTAGCTGTTGGCGCGATGAGTTATGTGGGTGACTCTCGACTCCCTAGTCCACGACCTCCGCTAATCTGTGTCAATATCAGGCGTTTGTGACAGCGTTGGGTACGTGTTGCGCACGCACGAGAAGCTACTTCTTATCATACGTCACAGCCCGGAAACCAGTGCAGAGTTATATGGAATTGCTGCTATCTATTCGTGACATCGTGCAGCCACATTTTCAGCAGAAAGCGCAGCTGTCGAGCGGACATTACCTTGTGCGTATTTCTGTGGGTGAGCCTGTAGGTTTGAAGATGACAGTAATTTTACAGGACACTCAGCGTCGATTTGTCCTGTAAATAATCTTGGGAAGTATTTATTCTTATCTCTAGTGATCGTCCCGCTCGTTTTGTTGTATTCATAATTCATCAGAGAACATTAATACTTAGTGTACGAACGATGTTTTAATTTCGTAGATCAAATACCAATAAGACAGCTTGCAACATATCTGTTCCAAGGATCTCGCCACATCCGTCACGACATAATCCAGTTTTTTGCTGTGCTGTGGTCCCGTGCTGTGTTTTTGGGACGCGCTTTGTTTACGCGCTGTTTGCACCTGGGCCTACAAGGACAAACAAGTTCGAGTTCATGCTCGTGACCGGCCAACATCCGACTGCAGTTTCTCTTCCCCAGCCAACGAGATCGAGGAAAACAAGTGCTTGCCATCGTCGACCCTGCCGTCGTCGCGCTCGCAAGCCTTGTCGTTCAAGACCGTAAGTGATTTGCCCCGCCGCCCCAGGTCAGTCTTTGGTGTTCTGTTGCGTCAATCACTTACAGACAGAAACCCACAGAGACTCTATTTCAATTTGCTAACACAAGGAATTAACGAGTTCCCCCAGCTCTCGATTCGCTCTCGACACACTGACTTTGCGCTTGTCAACGTTTGCGATTCAACAAGGTTTATTCGACTCAACACTCAAGATAACGAACGACGTCTAGATCTAACGACTGCACACACTTTTTGCTCCCCCATCTCAATTTTCTAATCGCCTTTGAATTTCGAAGGCCTCTTTGTTTTATAACGATTTGACGACCGCCACGGCTCACGGTTCATCGCTACACATAACGAACTCTTTTTTTATTGACTAATGCCCTTGCAACTGCTTTCACGAGCTACGACGGACACTATTTGCTCCCGGTCCCCATCCCCATTCACTACACCTGCATCCAAACCACAAATTCCAACCATTCGCTTGACAGCTGCTACTCCTTGCGACGCCAACGCAACAGACGACGCTAGCCAAGTCGCACCATGGATATCTTCCCCTGTTTCACTCGCACCAAAGTCAACCACAAACGGAGAGACGTCACGGAAGCGCCTCGTTCCAAAGAAGTCGAAACTCGGTCTTCTTGGGTCATCCTCTGCCTCGGCGAAAGCGCGCGAGCAAGACTTTTCTGATGTGGTCAGACGCGTCGGAGGCGCGCCAGTCCAGAGTGGAAACAATGGGTTTGAGATTTATGTTGATCCCACCAACGACCCCGACCTTGGGGAGATTTTGATGGTGAAGAAGAAGAAATCACGACTAGCGTTGGATGGGATGCAATGGGGAACGTTGGGGGAGGTGACGAACGTTCCACCTGTCACGAAAGTAAAGGAGAAAGGAGGGAAGAAGGAGAGCCTATTGAAGGTGAAGGTGGATGAGAATCAGAAGTGGTGGAGCATTGGGCGCGGAAGGAAGGACTCCAAAGAGAAGGGGAAAGATAAGGACCGCGCGAAATGTGAGTCTCGCTCGGATTGAATCCACCTACGTGCTGTACTGAGCGAGTCGTTAGCTCCTGCGCCAACTGACGAGCCCGCCGACGCGCGCGCACGATATAATTCCTTGGACTCGGGGGTTCTGCTCGCGAATCCAGTTTACGAACAGCCTACCAAGTCTCCCATGGAGCAATTGCGTATCCCTACCCCGCCCTCAGCAACCCTTGCACCGCCTGGCCCGGCGGGATTAGGCAGCGGCAAGGATTCTGTTGCCCTCAGGGCTATGCGCTCTGTCCGTTCCCTTGCCCGTATTGGCAGTTGGGCTCAACTCAGGCCAAATCCCGATGCGACCGCCGCTGCGGTGGAACCTGCCAAAGATAAGGAGTCCGACGGGAAGAAGAAGAAGAAAAAGGACAAGGACAAGGACAAGGGCAAGGAGAAAGACAAAGACAAGGACAAGGACAAGGGAAAGGAAACGATTCGCTACTCCGGCAGCAGCTTTGAAGCGGGGACGTTGAGCGCAAGCCCCACTGCCTACAAGCACGAGTCTAAATCTCTTGGGAAGAAAAAGGCGAGCATCTTGGGCCTAGGTCTGCCTTCGACGATGCGGCTACCTTCGTCTCGCAGTGGATCGACATCGTCGATCACCGCGGCCAACACCGCCAATCATCGTTTATCACTGGACTCTGCGACTCTGTTGGGTGGTGGGATACTCGCGCGGGGACGAACCGGTTCCACAATGTCTACGACCTCTTCCCTTCGCCCGATGTCGACCAAGTCATGTGTTTCTCGCGAATCGTCGGGTAGTTCGGGAACGGCCTCCGTGAGATGGGACGAAGCGGGGTTGCAGACGGTGAAGGAAATCCGCCAGAAGGACAAGGAGGCCAGGAGAAAGGAGAAGGAGAAAGCGAAGGAGAAAGCGAAAGAGGAGAAGCAGGAGAAGAAGAGCAAGAAATCCAAGAGCAGCAAGGATTCTACCCGAAAGTCATCGGACAGTCGGAAAAGGACCCCGCTCTCAGCCATATTCCCAGGGACTGTATCTGAGCGCGAGGAAGATGAGGCAGAACAGTCGTCGGTAATAAACATCGCCAGGATTGAAGAAGTAACTGTGGACAGGCATCAACGTGGACTACACGAGGTTGAAGAGCCGATGGCAACGCCCGTAAAGCACGTGCGCCATCTATCAGAGCAACCCCTGGGCCGGGGCCGACCCAAGCCATACTACGAAGGGGATGATGGTGAGATCTCACGTTTCCCACCTCCAAACCGCCACTGATCTCATCGCAGACAATGCGGCCATATCACTCTTGGATGCAGCGACGAATGATCTGGCTCAATTGATCAACAGGCTTGATCTCGAGGCGACTCCTGGAAGTGTTGAAGTGACGCCGAGGAGCCAGGGTCGTCCGTTCTTACTGAACCCGTTCGCGAATTCGCCGCCCAACGATCGATTGACGACAGAGAGCCCAGTAAAGGGTCTACGACGCAAGAACTCATCCGTGGCTTCTCTCAGGCCCTATGCGCAATCGTGCTCGAAGAGCACCGGTGTGCAACTCGGTCAGAACATTGCTCCGTGGTCCACACTTAATGCGAGCATTTCTCCTTCGAAACCATCCACTAGTACGATGAGGGTTAACTTCCAGGACAACATGTCGACCATCCGGACCCACAAGCGAACATTGACGCCTGCGCCGGCCGCAGATCCATCCCCAGTCTTCAAAGCCCTTCGCCCGGCGACCACTGGTCTCCCTATATCGAAGACGGTGGTCGACGCTTCCTCAGGCATTTCCCCATTCGTGACCAACCTGGTCGACCGTTCCCCGTCGGCTCTGACGTTCGGCTCTGGTCATTCCAAATCAGAGTCTCGCGGAAGTCTCGCTGCCTCACCAGTGTTCAAGAAGGCCCAGGGCTACGCTCACAAGAGGTCGAAATCTTTGGTTCCTCATGCGGCTCTTGATAGCAGCAGCCTACCTCTTCTTCCCGAGGTTCGTCGCAGCCTTGGGCTCACTGGTACCATGGGCGGTTCTGTGGGCAGTATCGCCGAGCAGGACTATGACGGAAGTGATCCAGACTCTGACATTCCCGATGAGCTACAAGTCATCTTGTCGAATTCGGATCAAGAGGGAGAAGATACTATTTCGTTTGATCGTCAGCCCGCGCACCGACCGCTTCCTTCCCCAGGCTTGCCGCCAGAGATGCCTCTACCGATGCTTGAAAATCCATCCCCAAAGAGCTCGCTAGCTGAGATCCCTGTCTTCCGCGCGACCGTGGTCGATGAGGATGAACACCATGCCGACATCGAAGAGACTGGGACATTATCTGAGGACGACACCAAGAGGTCTTTCGACTTCACTGGCGAGTTGCAAAAACTCAACGAATCTGGTGCATCTGATCGTCGCAGCTTCATCGAGCAACTCGAGAACGCGTTCCGTACACCTGCCAAGGTTGACCTCCAGTACGACTTTGGGGACCTACCTCCCATTCCTAAGCTCCCATCGCTTCAGGATGAGTTGTCCCGGGCGTGCGAGAGCTCGTTCAACCTCCCGATTGACTACGTATCTCGGGAACTCTCGCCAAAAGGCTTTCCGATCGATGTTAACGCGGAGCCGACGTTGCTCCCTGGATCAGATAGTTTTGCGACAACTGTATCGGACGAGGAGGTGCTCGATATCATTGCCCCCAAAGTACTACGAAACGCCACGTCTGTCGCCTCTCGACCATCGGAGGGAGAGCTCAACCGCGACTTCAAGTTTGGCGGAAAGCGTTCGTCATCGAGCACGAAGGAAACCTCACCGCTCACGCTCTCAGATATCATTCCACCCCCCGAGATCGCGAGATCGCTCTCCATGACATCATTTACTGGAGAAGACAGTTCGTTGATGAAGTCGATTCTTGCGCACGCCATCCAAATTGAATCACCACCTGAGCGTCTTCGGCTCGACTCTAATTCCACCTCCAAGCGTGACTTGTGCGGTGCCGCCAGAAAGTCCTTTGCTGTCGCTGGACATAAGCGCAACTCCTCTGGGTTGAGTTTTGCAGGATTTGATTCATTTTCGGAGATACGACGAGGGTTTGAATTCAATGACAGCCGCCCCGGGTTTTATCCCCCACCCGGCACAACGTCTGATAGGCGAAATCGAAAACATGATTCGGTCTACAGTATCGCTTCGGTTTCGTCCTACGGTAACGTCCTCCACGGCGGTTCTGCGGATCCGTTCGATTATGGTTCGGCCGTTCCGTTGCCAAGCTTGCGGGAGAGGCCCTCCTCCGACGATTTCTCGCTCACCACGTCAACTTCAGTTGACGACACATTCTCATTCATCCGCCGACAACCGCTTCGTCGCAGAGTTGACAGTGACGCATCAAGCTTCTACTTCCGCACCTCCCTTCATCCCTACGACCGCAGTCAGCGACGACCCGTGTCCGGTGTGTCTGTCGGTCCTCCCATTAGTCTCTTCAACCGCAACTCCATATACCACCACCGTAACGACTCGAACACGAGCATGAGCAGCATTGCGCAGTCATACGCCAACTGTGGACGCTTTTCTTGGGCTCGACACCGATCAAACTTTTCAGTTGAATCTGCGGTCAGCGACTTCCCTGGAATGCATCTCGCACGACCCGAGCTTGGGGACAAGATGCTTGATTCTGCCGAGGAACGTGGCACACCGTTGGAATCCATTTCTGCCTCACCATCACCCAGCCTCGCTAGCAGTGTGCGTGGAGAAGGAATCCGCTCGCAGTACAACAATCGGATGTCGTACGACTCGATCATGGACAGCCAGTACCGGTCTCAGAAGACCGACTCGCTGTTCGAGAAGACTGGTCACCGGAACTCTGTTTGCTCGTCGGATTCGACGTTCTTTGAGGAACAGTCAGGCAATGCTGCCGCGCAGCCTCGTTATCGCCCCATTTCCAGCCTAAGCATCCCGAGCGTGCACAGCCCGCCCAAGGAAGACGACACGATGATCAGTGTAAGCTTCCACTTTTCGCTTGATGTTATCCTTATCCGACACATGACTAGATGCTTGGTGGTGGTCACGTACGGCGCCGTTCCGTGACATCCATGATCGGTGCTTCGCCGTGCATCCAAGCAGAGCGACGGAAGAATATTCTCGCGAACCCTCCTGAAACGGTGTTCAGCCGTATCCAGAATGCCCAGTCGGGCGATCACAAGTCCCCCGAGATCTCACGCGTTATCGAGACGAAACCGTCGATCGCTTCTACCGCGAACTCGTTCAAGTTTGGCGACGAGCGCATGATTCGCGCAAGGCACGGTCTTCTCGAGCGGCAGAGCCTCGAGAACACTGCATTAATGGGAAGTGGTGAGGATCTCTCAGGATCGTGTAAGTACCACATACGATACACAAGGCGTGGTACTCACCTCTAAATGTAGTCCGAATGCCCGTTTTTACTCGGCCCGACTGCGCCAACCGCTCCAGGTCGAGTACATGCACGTCGAGTTCAGGGGCTGAGACTCCCCCACTTTCTATTTCGGACGGTTACTCCTCGTTCTCGGAGGGATCGTTGTCGAGTATCGATCTGTCACACTTGAATGTTTTGCTTTCAAACACCACGCACCCGTTATCTAACGCAGCCTTTGATCGTGCCCTTCCTCACGCACGCGGTCACGGCCACCGTCGCCGTATATCCCAAGCTCGCGCGTCACGGACTTCCGTTTACGAAACGATTGAGGAGGAATTACCCTCGTCGCCGTTGCCCACGAGCTGTTCTGAACCCCCCGTCCCGGGTTCCTGTTCTAATACCCTCAAGCTCGCTGAAACTGCAACGAAAACAATGGATCCTCCTCCAGTGTATGTTGTAGATCCCGAAACGTCGTCTGTGGATTCGTATTCGTTGTGGGATGACGAACAAGGGATCACTGCGCTTCGAAGATATTACGCTCTCCGGGACGAGGCAGAGGACGCGGTGACGGAGAGTAAACGTACGTGGCTGGATACGCCGTTTTCGACCTTCGCGATCCAATGTGAGTGATGCGCGCGCACGTATTTCCCTGGTGTTGACTCCTTTACCAGCGTTCGACCCTCCGCGCAATCCATCCGGAATGCAAGCGATGTTAGAACATTCAGTGCAGAATTATGGCCCACTTCCGTCTGACCTTCGACCTCGTCGGGCGCGATCGCGGGTCAATAGTCGCCCTTCGCCGTACCCCCGAACCGTGAAGACCTCATTCACATCGTCCCCTAGTTCAGAACATTTGCGGGCGACGGTCGCGGCTTCCCTCACTACGTCTATCGGCTGCACCGCTGGGCCTCGCCAACCCTCGCCACTTTCTAATGCATTGCAGCAAATCTCGATTAATCCAAACGTGCCATCAGCTGCGCCTGTGGAGTCAAAGGAGTGCGCCGTCCTGCCCAACAAACCTGAACGTGTCTTTGGCCTCCCACCTCGCCCTCGTGTCGGATCGACAGCACGACGTACCGCGTTTGGATGGTCGAAGAAGAGCACAGGTCGGGGCGGGGTTGAGAATAAGGAGAACAACTCGACGATCGCTAACGTTGCCCCGACCACAGTGAATGTCTCGCAAGGGACAATCATCGCGTGAGTGTCGTTTTTCCTTCCTGGCGAGGTATGAGCTAAAAGCTAAATGAATTGGAACAGGTCTGCGGATGGCTTGCGACTGAATCGTCCGAGGCCGAAAGGACGTCCGACGCCGGCGACGCTGAGACCCATTCGAATGTGATGACACGCACACCGTTCCTCGTCATGGGACTATCTCTCCCGCTAATCTGTTTTTTTTGACATCTATGTACCTATGCCTATTGATCCCCTCTATGCTGTATCTCTTTCTTTAGGTCAAGTGTGACGATAAACGAAGTATTCACAGGATCGTTGAGAAGAGTCAAGTTGTAGTCAATAACATACCCTTTCGCAATGACATTCAACTTTGTTGTCAATTTTGGTACACTGAGTGCATGGGCGTGTGCCGCGATGTTTTGCAGTACCTCGGACGTGCATGATAACTTGAATGTGTGATTTCGCCCTACTTTTATTCACGTTCGGATATACTGCAACAGCACCGATTTCCTTGACTCTTTCCCTTTCCCTTCCCATTCCCATTCGAGAAATCGTGCGCTTTGTACAAGGTCGCGGAATCGAGGACGGTACCGTTAGCACTCGCGACAAACTCGTGCGTGAGATGTGTCCGGTTGTGGAACGTCAATCGGGACCAACCATAGGTACTGTGCATGGGCCGTCATCGTCAACCCACCGCAGACGAAGAAACGATCATGTCAAGAAATGAGATGTTGGGTGTCGCACGAGACGTCACATATGTATATACAAAGCGTGGAGAAAAGACTCACTCATCAATAGCTTTGGCAGCATATTCCGGGATAAAGTCCAGTGTGCCGAGACCGTCATAGTGGCCTGCGGCACCGTTGACGATGTTCCAGGTTGCCCTCGGGTCGTTCAGCCCGTTGGGATCGGTAACGTCCAAAAGAGGTGGGCGAGTGGGGCACTCAGAGTTCACACACGGCATCGACGCGTACTGTTGGCAACCGGTGCATTCTGCTCATACACCTGCGATACCGGAACGTCTCGGGTCAATCGCGGCACCCGACGCCCCTCAAAAAAGGTCCAGCAAGGACTCACGTGAACGTGTCCTTGCATGTAGAGATCGACGTCGCACTTGATCATCAACGGGTCGAACGCCTTCTGGCAGTCCATGCAGATATCCGACGGGGACCCGGTGTACCACGGTCGATGGAGACCGACGATCACCCACGGCGTCTTTTCGCGGTCGATAGAGGCGAGATCGTTCTCGAACCAGTTGTACTGCTGGCCCGGGGATCCAAAGGGGCCGTTGTCCGCGCCGGCGTCGGTGCCTCCAGCTTCGTCTGGTGCCTGCAGGCCGGTAGGGAAATCGGTTTCGCTATCAAGAATGATAAAGTGGGCGAGGCCGTAGTCGAAGGAGTACCAAAAGTTGCCCAGGCCACCGGATTCGTCAGAGGGCATGCGGAAGTGGTTGACTGTGGGGCGGAAGAGAATCTGTTCACGAAGAGAGCGGAAGGCGATGGTTGAACTCACTGTATCCAGTGAAGTTGGTTTGTCCTGGGACACATATGGAGTCGGTGTAGGTGATCTTGTGAACGGAACCCTTGGTTTCACTAAGAATGGGCTGGGTTGGCTCTTGGGCGGCGAGCACATGGATGCGAGGCTTACCCGTTATCACAGTCAGCCTGTATGGATTTACATGGCGAGCGTGAGATGGGCGAGGGGAAGGGAAGAATGGCTTACCTCGTGATTCCCCACAGCAACCATGTAGGCCTTTGAGCTAGTGAGGAGAGTCATCTGGTCATAAAACTGCTCGAGTAAGACGTTGTAACTGTCGACGACGCTCGTCATGTTGGGGATAAGGCTATCATTTCCAAAGTAGCCTTGCCAGCTCTCTTTAATGAAGTAGTCGGCATACGCGATATCGCCAAAGTGAGCGATGAAATCATATGTACTGGGGAAGACATAAGCGAAGAGGGTGTACCAGTAGTTGAAAGAAGGGCATACTCCTTGTTTTCGATGAGACTCTGGATTGTGTTGAGGTCGTTGGCCGAGTGGGTCCGCCGCACTTCCGAATGGCCCAACACTGGTGCTGAGGCCGTCGGCACCCATTAATCCGAGATCGACGACGACTGCCATCGTGAAAGGGGCTTCGTCGCCCGCTTCACGGGAGGTGGTGAATGTGTCAGTGACTCTATATGCACATCCGGCACAGTTCCTGTGGAAGAGGAAGATAAGATATAGAACAGAGACAGAAGTGAAAAAACGGACTCAACTGGTAAGAAGTGCGGTACCGGTATTCTGTGTTTGGCCTAAGTCCCGTGATTTTGACGTGGTTGTCGTATACACGGGAGGTAGGATAGGTGGTTGAGCTTCCGGTGGCGACATCTGTAAGGGCGGTGGGGGATTCCCCGTACCAAACTTGCGGAGTATCGAGCCGGGCGTGGGTGCTCCAGCTAACGGTCATACCGGTGGGGCCAGCAAAGGCGAGGTGTTGTTGAAGAGGTTCATAGGGGTTGCACGGAACAGTGCCAGGAACGTGCACGCCGGTGGACCCTGCGAGACAAGATAAGGGAGTGGAAGTGTTGGTAAGGTCAATGAACTGAGCGCCGACGCCGAGCAAGGCGGCCGCGACAGCAACAAGAGTGAGCTGCAACATGATGGTGCGAATCACGGTTCGTGCGGAGACCTTTTAAAGTCATGTTGCGGCAGGGGCGCCTGTCGGCATTAGCGCGGTGACCAACGAACGTGCGGGGCCAGATGAGAAATCTGTCATCGTTCGTGTGGTTTCATCATTGCTCTGGTCGCGGACAACAGCACATATGGAGTGGACGCGTTTGATAGCCTGTGAGCAACCAATTAGAAAGAGCCTATTTGGTCCCATGCTCAGGGAAACCCTTCGCGACAGAAACTTGCCACGCTACTCACCATCCCGATACTTTAGCCTCTGCCACTACTAATAGGTACATAAATACTTGGGTAACAGCCGCCAGGAACACGTAGTCCGATGACCAACTCGTCCATGAGGTCAAACCGCCTCAGAGGCCACTAATGCCCCGTTATAGTCGGATTCCAATTTTCAAGCTCTCAACTGCTTGCCTTGTGTACCACTGATGACGAAGGTGGTGCCTTGCGCTGAATGATGACCGTCCTTGTTCTAACTTGGTCGTGGACAGTGGGATCCGGAGCTGAGCCGCCTTCAAATCGAGAACAGCGGTTTCTCGCACGGCAGTCTGAGCCATGGACAATTAGGTGAAATTGTGCTCGCGGCGCTCACCCACTGGCAGGACGAGGATCGTTGTATGCCACTAGTATGACAGGCTATGGATGGCCTGTGCATGGAAGCGAAGTTGAAATCGTTAGTAGTCACGTAACTTGATCAGAGCCTCGCTCTTCAACAGGATGCCCGTCAAATAGCATCACCCTGGCACACGTCACAGTGTCGCCCACAGCCCGATCTACGGTAGACCCGGACGTCCAACGATCTGTTTGGCAAATCCGACGGCGCAAGCGGCTAGTAACAGCGTTTCCGTCCGCGTAGTCTTCCGATATGTCACCTTCCTCTATCAGCCTATTCCCTTGCAGGGATATTTGTAGGATCCCGCCCGAGCGTGCTGTGTGCCCCGGGCAGTCCCGCCGGTGCTTCGGAAGCGGCGCTGACTCTCGAGAGGGAGCAAATTTACATAAGCCCAAAGTCGGCCTCTTTTCCTCCCGTCACTGGCGGCCACTCACGCGACTTCAAATGAAGCTACGCAGCGTCCTACCTCGCGGGGAGCTTTAAGGCTGTGTATGGGACAATAATCTCACTTCGCGGAGAAACCTAGCCGTCAGCTTTCAGGATCTATTTCTGGGACCGTAGATAACCAGTTTGACCAGGTCGAAGCATGTAATACGTGCGGGTCATGCTCGCGAAAGTTCAACAATCATTAATCACCTTCGAGTGGACATTCCGAGGATTCGAATCCTTGTTCGATGCATGGTGATAACCCAGAATGCTCCCTAATGTAGGCGTCATGCTCAACAACATATGAACAGTACACCACGGAAAGTCCACCGAACAACACTTCAAGTTGAAATTTCGGCGTGGTCTGCCATTGGAGTAATTCCCACATGCATGTTCGCCACGAAACGCGAGGGCGGAGAGCAAGTAACCTACGGGCGCATTACACACCAGAGTTCAGGAGTGGGTGAGCTTGACAATGTGGATGTTCCCAAAGGTATGTCCATCTGGAAGAACTCCAGAACTTCAGTTACGCAAACTGGCAGACCAGATTCGTTGGTTACACCTGGATAATATACAGGGGAAATGACAAGTGATCCTCATACGGTATCGAAAATGCAGGAACTTATTGTGTGTCGTGCCGTAGGGCGCGGGGTCTGCGGGAGAGACCCTGCAGATCACCATCACTTGGTGATAGGGTCGACGTGCACTGTGGGTCAAGCTCGTTATAGCGCGTTAGCTAGTACGACTTGAAGTTTTAGGAGCTTCCCCAAGCTACATGTGGAACGAGAGCAAGCGCTCGGACTTGTGACTGGTCATGTGAGAATTGATTCGATTTGATAAGAGCGACGCGCCATCTTGAGAAAGATCAGCCCACATCGCCCTTGACTTTATATCTTCCCCATAGTGTGTGGACGGGTGTGACGACGAACAATGAGTGAGTGCAGATTGCAAGATAGATCGATGCTGACGGTTCGCCTAGACAATGCAAGATCAATTGAGATGAACGGGCGCGGTCTCATACGCTTACTCGTTTTCTTGGAGAATGGCAGGTATCTTCTGAGTGGTGGTGACTGCGGGTGGTCAACGTATGGAGCAGGAAGTCTCGTCAAATCGTCGTCACGGTGAGCGAGCACTCGAATTGGGTGGATGCAGTCCACGTGTCACCCGACTCGACGAAATTCGCGACAGGCTCATGTGAAAAGAGAGCGTTCATCTGGGACATTTTAACCGGGGACCGACTCGTTGGGCCGCTCGAGCACGAAGATCGCGTCGGGGCGGTGCGATTCTCTCCCAACGGAGATCACATCGCCACTGGCACGTCGGTTGGAATGTTGCGAATCTATAACGCTCACAACGGCGACTTGCTCAAGACCATTCCGGTCTCAGTTGCTTCATTCCCAACTCCCATCACATGGTCCAGTTCCCAGAGCATCTTCGCCCTAGCATCTCAGAATACACTCATGCACATCGATGTACACACCGGGCAGACTTCCTCCAGCTGGACAATTCCCGGCGACCCAGTCAAACAGGAATTCGAGTCCGGGTCCATCGCTTTCGGGTCCATCGCCTTATCCAACAATGGCAGATTCATCGTTTCTTTCGTTGGTCATTATATTTCGTTTTGGGATACTTCAACGTCTGCACGGATCAGCTCTAACATCCGACACCTGCACCAAATTCGGTCAATCGCACTTTCCCCGGACAGTGCGTACCTCGCAATCAGCGATGCGAACAAGAAAATCACCCTACGCAATCTCAATGACATCATTTCCAACTACTATCTTGTCAATCAAGATGTCGTTCAACAGCACCAGACTAGGAGCGCATCTGACCTTCAGCCGCAAATTAAGGCTACCCATAACAAACTTCGTGC
>Ga0307508_10001737_pt1 | contig 24172 bp, 20 predicted proteins | sample 9_EM_MG_FD_203089 | JGI IMG/M metagenome (GOLD analysis project Ga0307508, IMG submission 203089) | Populus trichocarpa ectomycorrhiza microbial communities from riparian zone in the Pacific Northwest, United States - 9_EM | ecosystem: Host-associated > Plants > Roots > Unclassified | place... | reverse complement strand
TCCCCGCAAAGGAGACCAACTGTATTGACGATGGTCCCGGCACGACCTTCGTCGCCGACGGCGACTTGTCCCAGCGGGCAAGAAATTTCCGAAAAGGGGGCTCCTCCTAGATTGCCGATGCCAGGTTGAGGCTCAGCGGCGCCCAAGCTGAGCCGGTAGTGGGGATAGGCGCCGTCGATGATCAAAGGTGCACAAACGATGGCGATCTGATCGATATCGCTCCCGGATCGGCCGCTGAAGGCCACGACCATTTCGCCTTCAGGGCAAGCTTGGCTTTGTTCTACGCCGCCGGTCATTCCCGCAGCTGCCGTGGGTGCGCTGGCTGCCGTCGTGACGCGCAGGGTCGAGCCCCAGTCGACGGCAAGGCGAGCACAATGACCCTGAAGGCTTTGCAGCTGCTGCCCTGCCTCGTGACCCTCTGTCGTGATGGTGTAGCCCGTCACGACTTCGTTAAGACCGCATGTTTGCGTAAATGGGAAGGCATTCGGCGGCGTTTGCCGTGTCCCCGACGGGGTAACGGTCGTTCCTAGCTCGATCTCGGGCAGCGGGCCTCGGTCGACTGGCTTTGCGATGTTCGTGCCGCACCCCTCCCCAAGCAGCGCGAGAACCACGGGCGCCCAGCGCCTGCTTGCTCGCGACGACCACTTCATTCGTAGAGCATACTCGCGCAGTTCGTGGTTTTGGACATTTGGCTGCAGCGGGGCCGCGCTTGACGGTCTGAACACTTTCGCGCGCCTCGAATCACTGTAACCTCGAAAGGATTGCAGCAGCACGGTCGCTCCAGCGCGTCGCTCGTTCCTGCGTTCGAGCAGGACAGGCCAGGTTTGTCTTCTTCAGCGAGTGATCACGACGATACCCGGCTGGTCGGCGCCCTGATCCGAGGAGAGGCGCATGCGCGCTCCGCGCTATTCGAGCGCTACGGTGCGCACATCCAACGCGTGCTCGCCCACTTGGTCGGCTACGGAGAGCCAGAACGGGCGGACCTGCTTCACGACGTCTTCATTCGCGCATTCGAGCGGATTGCCGAGCTGAAAAATCCAACCTCCCTCAAACATTGGCTTACTCGCATCGCCGTATTCAGGACCCATGAATGGTTTCGCAAGCGCAAGCGCACTCGCCAGCATCAGCCGCTCGAGCTCATCGACGACGAATGGTCGACGGCGCTGGAGCCCGAAGCACGCGCGGCGCTTCGATCGTTATACGCACTATTGGAGCGGTTCGAACCCGACCTGCGCAGCGTGTTCGTCATGAGATTCGTGGAGGGGCTTGGCTTGCAAGAGGTGGCCGACATCTGTGACGTCTCTCTTTCGACGGCGCGACGACGCGTTCTAGAGGTCGATGCACTTTTTCGTCAGCTGCTGCCGGAGCATCCGGCGCTTCTCGAACGCCTGAGTGGAGGGCAGCCGTGAGTGACCGCCCGCTCGACTGGTCTCGCGTGCGCGGCGATCTGACGCGCGCTCGGCAGACCTTGGCCGAAAGTGAGAACGAGAGCCGGCAGCGAGTGCTCGGCAGGCTGCTGAACGCGCCGCGCATTCACGAGGCGAACGGCCTGCTGCGTTTTCGGAATCGGCTGACTTGGGCGCTTGGTCTTGGATTGGCGGCATGCGCGGCTGCGGCTTTGGTGCTGACGCTGGCGCTTCGTTCGAAGCCCCTCACTTTCGAAGCGCCTGGCCAAGAAGCGTCGGGGAAGTTGGGTGCGTTCTTGGAAGCCCGGGGCGTAAGGCCACTTCCTGTGCGCTTCTCGGACGGTACGCTGCTCACGATGAGCCCGGCCTCGCGCGCGAGAGTGGCCGCCACGACCGCTCATGGTGCGACCGTGGTGCTAGAAGATGGCACGCTCAACGCGGCGGTCGTGCACCAAATCGGCACGAGTTGGCGCATGACTGCTGGCCCCTTCACGGTGCTGGTCACCGGCACGAAGTTCGATCTGCGTTGGAGCTCTGCGGCCCAGCGCTTCGAGCTGGATTTGTACGAAGGCCACGTGATTGTCTCTGGCCCGTCGTTGCCGAGCGCCGGTGGCAGGCAGCTATGGGCAGGCCAAGGACTGCGGATCGCCTTGCCGCGGTTGCAAGGAGCGGCGCCCAGCCCGAGCGTAACCTCGGACGCCGGCTCTGCCGCTTCAGCGCCGTCGGCAGCGGCGACGGGCGAGGACGTTCCCGCGGCATCGACCGCCGTTCACGAGGTCTTGCCCGAGCCGGAGCACCTCTCGTGGCAAAAGCTCGCGCGGGGCGGGCACTACGCGCAAGCCTTGGCCGCTGCAGAGAGCTCCGACTTCGGTGGGCTGTGCAGTAGCGAGACCCAATCGAACCTGCTGCTGCTCGCCGACACGGCGCGTTTCGGCCACTCGCCGGCGCTCGCCGAGCAGGCATTCCGCGCGCTGCGTCGTCGCTTTCCGGGCTCGCACGAAGCGGCGGTCGCGGCGTTCTCACTCGGGCGCATCGCGTACGACGATCACAAGGACTTCGCCACGGCTGCCGGCTTGTTTCGCAGCTACGGGCGCGAGGAGCCGAACGGCCCCCTGGCGCGGGAGGCGGCTGGGCGCCTGATCGAGGCCTATCGCGCGTCCGGCAACAGCGCGGCGGCTGCGGAGTCGGCAGAACGTTACCTTGCGACTTACCCGAGCGGCCCTCACGCGGCGCTCGCTCGCAGCATCGTCCATCACTAGGGACCTTGAGATTTGTCATGCTGATCAATAGGCCAAAAATCCGTGCGCTGCGGGGTGCCGCTTGCTTGCTGCTGTCGGGTTTCGCCGCGGCTTGTACCGGAGCGGTCAACGGCGGCCAGCCCTTGCCGGGTCAATCCTTACCGGCCCAGCCTTCGGCTGGGGCCGCCGGGAGCAATGCGGGCTCGATGACGGGTTCGGCGGGAACGGCGCCCGTCCAGTCGCTGGCTTGCGCCAGCGCGGCGATTCAACCAGGCCGCAGCCCGCTGCGCCGTCTGAACCACATCGAGTACGACGCCACCGTTCACGATTTGCTTGGCGCGGGCCAGCAAACGCAGAATTTTCCGCCCGACGAGCAAGGGGCCGGCTTTAGCAACAACGCCGATGCCCTGACGGTCTCGAGCCTGCTCGCCGAAGGGTATCAAAGCGCCGCCGGTAAGATGGCGGCGGACGCAGTGTCGCACCTGTCGACGTTCTCGAGCTGCGACGCGACCGCGAGCGGCGAAGACACGTGCGCGGAGCAGCTCCTGCGAACGCTCGGCAAACGCGCGTTTCGGAGACCGTTGTCGCAAGATGAGGTCACGCGCTACCTGGCGCTGTACAAGCTCGGGCGAAACGCCGCCGCCTACACCGACGGCATGTCGCTCATGCTGCAAGCGCTGCTCGAGTCGCCCCATTTTCTGTACCGGGTCGAGGGCGCGCCCGCGGCGGGCAGCGCGCCCGCGCCCGTTTCCGCCTATGAAATGGCCTCGCGGCTTTCGTACTTCCTTTGGGGAAGCATGCCGGACGACGCCTTGTTTGCTGCCGCCGACCAGAATCAGCTCGCCACCAACGAGCAACTGACGTCTCAGGTTCAGCGCCTGCTTCAGGATCCGCGAGCCAAGACCTCGATCGCGACCCTGCACCGAGAATGGCTGGAGCTGACGAGCGCGCTCGAAGCGCCCAAGGCGGCCATGCTCTACCCGACGTGGAACCCAGCGCTCGCCGCCGACCTGTTCAAGGAAAGCCAGCTCTTCGTAGACGATGTGTTTTGGAACGACGGCAACGTGAGCAGCCTGTTGTCGGGCTCCTCGACATTCGTGAACGCCTCGCTCGCGAACTTCTACGGCGTCGCGCCCTCGAGCGCGCCACAGGCGAACGGTTTCGGCAAGGTCAGCTTGGCTGGTGCACCACGGCTCGGCCTGCTCACGCAAGGCACGTTCCTGGCAGCCCATGCGGGACCAGATCAGTCGTCGCCGGTTCGCCGCGGCAAGTTCATCCGCGAACAGCTGTTGTGCCAGCCAGTGCCGCCGCCGCCTAACAACATCGTGATCAAGCCGCCGACGTACGATCCTGGTTCCTCGACGCGCGAGCGCTTCGTGCAGCACGAGAAGGAACCGATATGCGTCGCGTGCCACGCGAACATGGATCCGCTGGGATTTGCCTTCGAGGGTTACGACGCCATCGGCGGATTCCGGACGACGGACGGACCACATCCGGTCGATGCTCACGGCACCCTCAGCGGCACCGACGTGGACGGCGACTTCAAGGACGGCCTCGAGCTGGTGGGCCGCCTCGCTACCAGCAAAGACGTGGCGGCGTGCGTCGCGACCCAGTGGTTCCGCTACGCCCACGGTCGCACCGAAGGCGACCAAGACAGCTGCGCGGTCGCCAAGCTAGAGCAAGATTTTGCCGACAAGCACTACGACATGCGCGCCCTTCCGCTCGCGATCGTGCTTGGCGAAACGTTCCGCTATCGAGCCCCCATCGGAGACACGCCATGAGTATCCGTCGCCCCGTGATCTCCAGGCGTCATGTGCTGCGCGGTCTAGGGGGCGCGAGCCTGGCACTTCCGCTCCTAGAGAGCCTTGCGCCGCGGCACGAGGCACGCGCCCAGAGCGCGAGCTTTCCCAAGCGACTCGTGGTTTTCTTCACGCCGAACGGTACGATTCCGTCGGCGTTCTTCGGGCCCGGCACCGCGAGCGACCTGGTGCTAGGAGACATTCTGGCGCCGCTGGCCGCTCACAAGGCTGACCTGCTCGTGCTCGACAACTTGGACAACAAGGTGTCGATGCAAGCCAACGGCGATCCGCACGGCGTGGGCATCGGCTGCATGATCACGGGGCAAAAGCTGCTCACGGGCGCGCAAGCCCAGGGCATGTCGAGCGGCGGTTGGGCTGCGGGTATCTCGCTGGATCAGTACGTCGCAAACGCGATCAGCAAGACGACCACCACCAAGCTGCGCTCGCTCGAGCTGATCGGCAAGAGCATCTCGGGCAGCATCTTTTCGCGCATGTCTTTTCTCGGTGCTGGCCAGCCTGTGGCGCCGGAGCCGAGCCCGGTGCAAGCGTTCGATCGTGTGTTCGGCTCGCTGGGCCAGGACTCATCCAGCATGGCGCGGCAGATCTCGCTGCAAAAGAGCGTGCTCGACAACGTCCTGGGAGAGCTGACGACGTTGAGTGGCCAGGTCTCGCCCAACGACCGAGTCAAGCTCGACGCCCACGCGAGCGCCTTGCGCGACATCGAGCTGCGGCTGCAAGCCACGGTTGGCATGGGCGGTTCGTGCGCGGTGCCCGCGCGCCCGACCGTGGGCGATACGCCGCCGGTGCAGTACGATCCCTACGCAGCCCAAGACGCCGGCGCGGAAGTCATCAATTCGGCCAACGATGTCAATTTCCCCACCATCGTCAAGACGCACTTCGACATCATTGCCCGTGCGCTGGCCTGCAATATCACGCGCGTAGCGAGCTTGATGGCGGCGCCTTCACGCAGCGACGTCGTGATGAGTTGGCTCGGCCTGACCACGGCTCATCACGAAGCGTCGCACATGAGTGACAGCGCCGGCGCGCCGCCACTGGTCAAAATCAACGCCTGGTACGCCCAGCAGCTCGCCGACTTCATCACCACGCTCAAGTCGATCCCCGAGGGGTCAGGAAGCGTGTTCGACAATACGCTGATCTTGTGGTGCAACGAGCTGGCCGTCGGCAACGTCCACAGCCACGTGCGTGTGCCGTTTTTGCTCGCCGGCAGTGCCGGCGGCCACTTCAAAACGGGTCGCTACATCAGTTTTCCGGCGGGCACCTCGCACAACAATCTCCTCGCGTCAGTCGCGCTCGCCATGGACGCCCCGCTCGACGGCGGCAAATTCGGCGATCCGAATTTCTGCGACGGCCCGCTGCCCAACCTGACGGCCTGAGCCGAATCAAGAAGCGCGTGGGAACAGCCGAATTGCGAGATGCAGCCGGGGATCGGAGGTCTCGTGACATTATTGCTTGGCGCGCGAGCTGGGCCATGGAACAACGGCCCCGGTGTCCGACAACGAGATCTTCGACCCCGCCCTGCGCGCCGCGAATCTCGCGCTCTCCGGCCGCAAACGTCGCGAGGTGAGTCGCATCGCCTCGATTGAGCTGCGTTTCACGGATGCTCGCAGCGGCGCCTGGGAAGCGCTGGCCATGGTCTCCATCGGCGTGGCCACGGTATTGTGCGTGATCGGCGTCTGGTTTCTCTAGGCCCGCGCTGCGATCTTGGGTTTGGGCTGCGTTTTCGCTCCGGTCCGGTGCTCACGTACTGAAGTACGCTCCGCGGGCGGTGCCTGTTGCAGGCACTTGGTCCTCGCGAAAGCCTTGCCTAAACCCAAGCTTGCAGCGCGAGCACCCTGCTCCTCTGAGAGAAGCAAGTTTTGAGCTGATCGGGTAGGCCCGGTTAAGGCTGCCCAGCTGGGCAGCCCAAGCAGAAGCGCGGCCTCCCAAGTCCCAGATTTTTCACAAAGAGATCACGAGATCGCGAGAAGAGACGGAGGCCCGAATCTTGTGTTCGAGCCGAGAGCCGCCGCGCGAATACGGTGCAGTCGTCGCGCGACGACACGCACCTCGAAACAACAAAACCTCCCGATCTCCCGATCCTCTTTGTGAAAAAAGTCTGGATCCTCGGCGTCTGGTTTCTCTGAGTCCTCGCAAGCTTGGGTTTAGGCAAGGCTTTCGCGAGCAGCGGAGCGGAACGTACTCACGTACGTGAGCACCGCAGCGCAGCGAAAACGCAGCCCAAACCCAAGATCGCGGGGACTCAGCGGAAGCGGGCTTTGCCTTTGGTTTCCCACCACTCGCGGTAACGGTTTTGCGCTTTTTGGCGCTCGGCCACCGGCAGGTCGTCGTAGTAGCCGAAATATTCTTTGGTCGTACTTTTGAGCTCGTCGCCGGCGGCGCGGCGAATGTCGGCCGAGTCGTGCAGCAACGCGTCGATCAGCCATTCGATGCGATGCCGCGCCGAGTTTTGACGCCACCACTCTTCCCAAGCCGCCGCCGCCAAACCGTAGTCTTGGCGCGACAACACCACGAGCGCCCAGTGAGCGGAGCGCACGATATCGTTCGAGCGATCTTCGAGCAGGCGCAGCACGGTAGGCACGGCGCGTCCGTCGCGCAGGTCGGCGATGGCTTCGATCAGGGCGTGGCGCTGCTCTTCCGGCCGCGTCGTGTCGCCGAGCAGCTCGGCCAGGCCCATGTGGATCATCGAGCGCGCTTCGCTGCTGACTTGCATCAGCCTGCCGGCAGCCAGCGCAGCGCGCCGCACTTCTTGCTCGTCGTCCACGAAGCGCCGCACGATCGCGCGCGCGGCGTCTTCGTTCGGCATTTCGCCCAAGAGCCGCGTCGCCCAGGCGCGCACGTTGGGGTCGCCGTCGGCGCTGCGCACCACCAGCACCGGCGCGGCCTTGACGCCGATGCGCGCCAGCGTGCGCAGCACGGGGCCGCACTCGGAGGCGCGCGACGGCGCGTTGCCGACGCCGCGCCGAAGCTCCGCCGTGATCGGACCCGGGAAAGAGCTGGCCAGCACGGCCACCGCCGGCTCGCCGATCTGCACCAGCTTGTCGCCGGCCGAGGCGCTACCGGCCAAGAGCTGGTCGAGCAGCGCCTGGCAGTCGTTGGCCAGATCGACGATCACCGTCGGCAGCTTCAGCTCTTCGGAGCTCTTGGCCATCGGCAGGGGCCTGGCGCTGTGCGCTAGCGAGCGCGAGGCGGGCGCCAGCGGCACGCCGTTGCTGTCCGGAGGCAGATCGAGCTCGTCCTCGAGCGCGCCTGCGCCGATCGAGATCTCGGGCGTTTCGGGCGATAGCGCCGGCAGCGCAGGCGAGCCTGGCTCCGGGGGCGGCTGCGATACGCGCTCGCCGGCGGGCTCCGCAACCAGCTCGAGCTTGCGTGGCTGCGTACCGACGCCCGGGTCGGTGCCGCGCTCCTTCGGAAAGCTGAAATTCCAGCCTTCTTCGGGCGCCTCGACGCTCTCGAGCGGGGGCTTGCTGATGCTGAGCGTGGGCGTGGCCAGCAGCGGCTTTACGCTGGGCGCGAGCGAGCCTTGGGCCGGTGTCTTGCGTTTCAGCTCGCCGATGGCGATCACCGGGCGCATCAGACCGCTCGCTCGCGACATCGGAGGCTTGGACGACAACGGGGCTTCGTCGAAGTTGAGCTGCTCGGGGCCGGAGCCATCGACGCCGAGCGCCGACGCCAGCGCGGCCGCGCGCTCTTCCGGTCGGGGCAGCGGCGCGTTGGGCACGTACTTGGGGCGCGTGGGGACGCGCGGCGGCAGCGAGGTCCCGCTGCCTTGCTTGCGCTTCAGAATCAAATGCTCGAGCGCACTCGACACCAGCGGCGCGAACGAAATCACCTGGCCGATGCCGTCGAGCTGCACGTCTTGGTGACCGTGGTCGCCGTACAGCACCAGCACGGCGCGCTGCTTGACCCGAATCGGCAGCATCAGCACCTGCGGCCCCGGCCTGCGATCCAAGTCCCGCGCCAAGGCGCCGTCGAGCCCGCCCGCAGCCAGGCGCACCAGCGTGAACCTATCGGACGCAGCGGCTCGCGATAGCGCGCTCGGCAAGTCGAGCGGAATTCCGAGCGAGAGCACACGCGCGCGCGGCGCGCCGGAGCCGGCTGCCTCGCGCCCCTCGGCGAGGTCGCCATGCACTGCGAACATCGCCGTGTACTCGAAGTATTGCGATGCAAAATCGAAGAAGGCGCGCAGGACGTCTTCCGTATCTTCGGCGGCGAGCAGGTCGCGCTCGGCCATGGCCGGCGTGTACGGTCCCAAGCGGCGGGCCTTGCGCTCTTTGCGCGCGAACGTCGTCAGATCGACCTGCGCGCGGGGCACGGGCCGTGAGCGCGGGCCGGGCGCGGCGAGCGGCGGTTCGGCCGAGTTTTCGAGGACGGGTGGGGGAGCGGGCGACTCTGCCTCCGCCGGCGGTCCGGGCGCCACGCTGGGGTTGGGATCCGGCTTACCGGAGAGTCTGGCCAAGATGCGCTCGGCGCGCTGCTCGAGCGGCATGCCGTAGTCGCGAGCCAGCGCCTGCTGAATGCGCACCCCGAGCGCGATGCACTGCTCGATGCGCATGCCGAGCGAAAAGCTTAGGTCGCTCTCCACTTCGGCCGGCAGCGGCTCGCTGACCGCGACCAGCAGCGCATCGCCCCGCTGCTCGAGCGGGTAGAGAACGAAGCGGCGTGCCAGGTCCTTGGGCACCAGCCTTCGCACCTCTTGACCGGACGCCGGCAGCTCGCCCGCTGGCGCGGCCGGTGCTTCGAAGCTTTCGGCCAGCAGCTTGGCAAGCTCCGCCTCACTCACCGTCGATTGCTCGAGCAAGTTCGTGACGAGATCGCCGCCGTACATGGCTTGGCGCGCCAAGGCCTCCTCGACGTCGCGCACTGAGGCCACGTTGTGCTTGACGATGCTCGAGCTCAGGGTCGGCATTGCCCTCGGATCAACGCATCCTCCTTACCCCGATGACGCCGAGTTTGGAAAGCAAACGGCCGGAACCCACGGCTTTCTTGCCCGAGCGGACGGGGCTCCGGCTCGCAAATTCGCTGGGCGGGGTTCGGGGTGGTTGCATCGCGTGGGGCGTGAAACTACCGTAGTTTGTGATGTCCGAGACCTCCCCTGACATGGGCTCGGGCTCGGGCAAGTACCGAAGCTTGTTCGAGCTCGGCCAAGGCGGCACGGCCAACGTGTCGCTGGCGGTCGCCAAGGGGCCGGAGGGCTTCAAAAAACTGTTCGTCGTAAAGCAGCTGCGACAGGTCTACGTCCAGGATCCCGAGTTCCGGGCCATGTTCATGACCGAGGCCCGGCTGTCCGCCCGGCTGAACCACCCGCACGTCGTTCAGGTCTACGAGGTCTTCGAGCAGGACCTGACCCCGACCATTTTGATGGAGTACATCGAGGGGCAAACGCTGGACGCTGTGCTGACCCTGGCCGAGCCCAAGCTGCCGCTCGACCTGCACCTGCGCATCTTGGCCGACGTACTGAGCGGCCTGCACTATTCGCACGAGCTCAACGACTTGAGGCAGACACCGCTCAACGTCGTGCACCGGGACGTATCGCCCCACAACGTCATGGTCAGCTACGAGGGCGTCGTCAAGGTTCTCGACTTCGGCATCGCCAAGCTTTCAGGCTCGACCGTCGAGACGGAGGCTGGCGTCATCAAGGGCAAGCTCCGTTACATGCCCCCCGAGCAGATCGCCGGTGAAGACGTCGACCGTCGCGCGGACGTGTTCGCCGTCGGGGTGATGCTCTGGGAAGCGCTGACCGGTACCAAGCTGTGGAAGGGGCTCAGCGACGCCACGATCATGAACCGCGTGCTGCTCGGAGAAATCCCCAAGCCCGAGAACCCGGCCGCGCCGATCCCGCCCGAGCTCACGCAGATTTGCCTGCGGGCGCTGGCGCCCGATCGCGGCGATCGCTTTCAGAGCGCGCTCGAGCTCGAGCTGGCTCTCGAAGATTACCTGGCCAAGCGTTCGCACTACGTGTCGGCGCGCGAGCTCGGCAAATTCATGACCGAGCGTTTCGCGTCCGTGCGCAAGGCCGTCGCGCAGCGCATCGAAAACGAGCTCCAGCAAAACGAATCTACTCGCCCGGGGCCGGGTTCGCTCTTGCCGCGCGCGCACACACCGTCGCGCACCGGCTACACCGCGTCGCGCAGCTCGCCGCGCGAACCGCCGCGCTCCAAGCTGTGGGTGTCCGCAGCGCTGTTCGTAGCCCTCGGCGTCGCGATTTGGGTATGGGGCGTGCGCGAGAAGCCGGGGCATACCGAGCACGCCGCCAGCACGCCGTCAGCCGAGCAGCGAGCCGTGAGTGTCGAGCTCGACGTTCGGCCGCGCGCGGCGACCATCAGCATCGACGGCGTCGAAGTCGGTAATCCCTACCGCGCCCAGCGATTCTGGGACGGAGCGGCCCATCGCGTGCGCGCGGAGGCGCCAGGTTTCGTGACAGAAGAGACCGACCTGCACTTCGACACCGACGTGCGCATGTTCCGCGATCTGTCGCCGCTCCAGGTCAGCGTCACCCCGAGCGCCAGGACTGCGCTAAGCTCGCTCAGCCTGGCGGCGCCGTCTGCTCATCCGCGCGCGCTCGTGCCTGCTGTCACGCCGAGCGCCAGCGCGGCTCACGTTTCCTGCGATCCGCCCTATTTTCTCGACGCTCGCGGCATCAAGAAATTCAAGCCTGAGTGCCTTTGAAATGAATGCGGCGCGGAGAGCGCGGCTTGGCCTCAATCCTGGCGACGCGACACGAAGCTTAGGCCCAGCGCCGCGTCAGCGCGCAACCTGCCGACCGCAAAATCGACGAACGCGCGCACCCGCGCCGGCGCGCGCCGTCCCTCGCGGTAAACGACGTGGATCGGCAGCGGTTCGATCTCGTAGTCTTCCAGAATCACGCGCAGCCGCCCGGCTTGGACGTGCCCTGCGACCATGTACGACAGCGCGCGCGTGATGCCTGCGCCGGCCACGGCCGCGTCGATGCCGACCTCCGAGCTGTTGACGAGCAGCTTGGGCGGCGGCCGAAATGACAGCGACCGCCCGCCATGCCGATAGTCCCAAGGCGGCGCAGCGCGTTCCGTCGAAAAAACGAAACAGTTGTGGTCGGCCAGCTCACGCGGGGTCTTGGGCGTGCCCTGCTTTTTCAAGTAGCTGGGTGCTGCGCAAGTGATGCGACGCACGGCGCCCACTTTGGCAGCGGTGAGCGTCGAATCCGTGAGGTGAGCGATGCGCACGGCGACGTCGAGGCCCTCGTCGATCAAGTCGACGACCTGGTCGACCAACAGCGCGCGAGCGGTGACGTCCGGGTACTTGGCCAAAAAGTCGACCAGGACTGGCCCCACGAACAGCCGCCCAAACATGACCGACGCCGTGACACCGAGTAGGCCGCGCGGTTTGCCGTGCGCGCCCGTAACAGCTGCCTCGACGTCTTCCACCTCGGTCAGCAGTCGCTTGCAGTCGTTCAGGTAGCGCAAGCCGGCTTCGGTCACGCGGACTCTGCGCGTGGTGCGTTCGAGCAAGCGCGCTCCCAAGTGCTCCTCGAGCGCCACGATGCTGCGCGTGACGACCGGTGGCGACACGCCCAGCCGACGCGCCGCAGGCGCGAAACCTTCCGCTTCGGCCACGGCCACGAAGGTCTGCATCAGCGTGAGGCGGTCCACGCATTGTTTCTGAAATAGGAATAGTAACTTGTCAAGAGCGCGGATTGTTGTTTGAAGAGGCGCGCCTCAGGATGTCGGGAATGAAGCCCAACAAGCCGATCCGCCTGCATAGGCACCCGATTTCTGGCCACAGTCACCGCGTGGAGCTGGCGTTGTCGCTGCTCGGTCTGCCGTGCGAGCTGGTCAACGTCGATTTGATGAAAGGCGCGCACAAGCAGCCCGAGTTTTTGGCCAAGAACGCCTTCGGCCAGGTGCCGGTGATCGAAGACGGCGAGCTCACGCTGGCCGACAGCATCGCGATCCTCGTCTACTTTGGCGAACGCTACGACGAAGCCGGCCGGTTCTGGCCCCGGACTGCGCATGGCAAGGCACAGGTCCAGCGCTGGTTCTCGGTAGCGTCGGGGCCGCTCGCTGCGGGGCCGGCCGCGGCACGTCTGGTCCGTCTGCTGGGCGCCAAGCTCGACTATGAACGCGCTGTCGCGACCGCCAAGCAGCTGTTCGACACTCTGGAGAGCGAGCTTACGGAGCGAAGCTACTTGGTGGGTAGCGCGCCCACGTTCGCGGACGTCGCTTGCTACGCGTACGTTGCGCGCGCGCCGGAGGGCGACATCTCGCTCGAAGCGTATCGGGGGCTCCGCGCTTGGCTCGCCCGCGTCGAGGCGTTGCCTGGCTTCGTGCCCATGCTGGCAACGGCCAACGGCTGAGCATGGCCGACTCGGCGGTGCCGCGACTGCGGAGGCCGACCGGTTGGACCGGCGAGGAATCGCCGTTTCACGACGGTGAGCAGCGCGTGCAAGAACGGATCGGGGTGCGCGAGCGCATCGAGCACATGGGCCGCAATGGCGTGCGCGACTTCATGCCCGATGAGCACCGCGAATTTTTCGAGGTTTTGCCGTTTTTGGCGGTGGGCAGCGCGGACGCTGGCGGCTCGTTGTGGGCGTCGCTATTGATTGGTCAGCCTGGCTTCGTGCGCGCGCCCACGCCCCGCAGCTTGCTGGTGCAAGCCGAGCCGCTACCGGGCGATCCGCTAGCGGGCAATCTGCTGGCCGGGGCGCCGCTCGGCCTGCTGGGCATCGAGCTTACGACGCGGCGGCGCAATCGAGCCAACGGGCGCGTCGTGCGGACGCGAGACGGTGCCTTCGAGCTTGCTGTCGACCAGAGCTTCGGTAACTGTAAGCAGTACATTCAGTCGCGCGCCGGCATGTTCGCGGCACCGGCGACGCGCCAGGCGCCGAGCGCGGAGTTGACGGAGCTGTCGGCGGAGGCCCTGGGGCTGCTCGCGCGCACCGACACTTCGTTCATCGCTACCGGTTCGCGTGACGCGCGTCGCGGCGGCGCCGAGGGCGTCGACGTGTCGCATCGCGGTGGCCGGCCCGGCTTCATTCGCAGCGAGCTCTGCGACGGCGCGACGACGCTCACGCTGCCGGACTTTTACGGCAACTTCATGTTCAACAGCTTCGGCAACCTGGAGGTGAATCCGCGCGCCGGCTTGCTTGCGCTCGATTTCGAATCCGGAACCGTACTGTCGGTAACCGGAACGGCGCGCGTGATTTGGGAGGGTCCGGTCGTCGAAAGCTTCGAAGGTGCCGAGCGTCTGCTGGAAATTCGCGTTGCATCCGGCTGGCTGTGGCGCGACCTGCTCGTCGGCTGGTCCAAGCCGCAAGAGTCGCCGCAGCTGCGCGGCACCGGGACTTGGAGCGGCCCCGCCGACGGCCAGTGAAGCGTCGCGCGCGGCAGTGCCTCAATTCGAAAGGCAGAGGTAGCTCGCGCCAGCCGGCACGGGGCCTTCGCTGAGCGGGTACGCGGCGCCGGCGAGGGTCAGCGTCGATGGTCCGCCGGCGGGATTGAGCGCGCTCGGGCCGCCCGCCAGGTAGGTCAGGTCGGCCGACGCGCCTTGAACCATCAGGCTTGCGTGGCGCTGTCCGCTCTGCGAAGACCCGAAATTCGTTGCCGCCTGCTCGGCGAGAGCCGTGGTCGGTCCCAGGAACACGCGAAACTGGGTGTAGTCGACATCGTGGCCGGGCGCGACGACCACCAGCTCGCGGCCGTCGGGCAACGACGCCGCGTAGTCGATTTGGAATGTCTGGGTCGTGCTGGCGCTGAGCTTTGCGACTAGCGCTGAAGCGAACGTCGCGAGCGATTCGCCGTTGCCGGCGTCGATGCCTTTGCTCTTCTGCATGCCAAACGCGACGCTCATGCGCGTGCCCGTAGCGTCGCGCACGACCTCGACCGTCACCGCCGTGCCGTCATCGGCCGTGTAGTCGAGGTCTGTCTGGCTGCCGTTTTCGCCCGAGCCGATCACGATTCGCTCTTTCAGATTCTGGTCGCTGCCGACGAACAGGCGATTATCGCCGTAGACGACGTACAGCGCGCCATCCTTCGCCTGGCCCGCTGCTACGACTTGAGCCGCAGCGAGCTGGACGGCGCTGGTGATGGCCGCGAGCGGGTCGCAAGCGCTGAGCGAGCTCGCGCCGCTTGCCCCGCTGCTGCCTGCGTCGCCGCCCATTGCCGGCGCGCCCGCCGACTTTCCAGCGCAAGCAACGAGCAAGGTCGCTACGAGTCCAAGCCAGAATCTTGCGCGCATGAAGCGGAGTCTATCACGCCGACCGCGCGCGGATTCACGCGCTGACCGCCGCGTTCGCCTTGGCTAATTTTTGAGGAAGTATGCGCCGATCGTCTTGGCGAGCGTTGCGTTGGCCGCGTCGGACACATGGGGGCAGAGCCCGAAGTCACTGCATGCCTTGTGTTCCCACTTCGGGGCGACGAACACGAAGCCGGGGAACATGCCAGGCAGCATCGCGGCCGCGTCATCTTGCGCGGCCTTGATGTAGGAGTAGCTGGGGCGGTTCGCGCCCACGCACTCCATGTTGCCTGGCGCGCGCCCGTAGGTCATGAGATCGATACGTTTGACGCTCGGGTACTTGGTCTTGATGTTGTTTACGACCGCGACGTACGCCGGCAAGAATTCTTCGACCGTCGTCCACTCGTACTTGGTGGCGTTCAAGACGATGCGGTCGGGCGTCTTGCTGCCGTTGGTACACGCCGACTGAACTGGCGATTGCCAGATCTCGTGCTGCGGATCGGCCCACTTCTCGAGGTGGCCCATTTCGACCGCCGTGAGTTGCCAACGCGCGTCGTCCACCACTTTCTCGAAGCCGGCCTTGTACCACTCGCCTGTGGTCGTGATGCCGAGGATCCAACTGCACACGAAGTCTTCGCTCTTGGGCGGGTTGGGTACGTCTGGCGAGCCGCCGGCGCCGCTGCTGCCGGCGCCGCCACCGTTGCCACCCGCCCCGTCACCGCCGGTGTTGCTGCCGCCCGCGCCGCCGCCGCCGCCACTGTTCGCGCCGGCAGCGCTGACTCCGGTCTGGCCCGCAGCGCTGCCGCCACCACCGCTCATGCCACCGCTGTTGGATGAGCCGGCCGCGCTTCGATCAAGGCCGCCACCACCTCCAGGGGTGGCGAGGAAGCCGCCCGCACCCGCGCGGTCGCTGGGCGGCTGCGTCGGGCTGTCCGCGGACGCGCCGTTTGAACAGGCGAGCGGCAACGTGAGCAAGCAGGTGGCCGAGAAGAGCGCCAAAAGACAGGTTTGCATCCAGCCAAAGCATGGCGCCGTCCGCGCCAGATCTTCATTTGCTTGACCCGCAGTCGAACAAGCTGGCGGGCGACGTAGCACCCGGCCGCGGCACATTCGAACTGCTCACGACGGTCGGCTGGCAGCGGCGGCGGGGCAGCGTGCCGGATGCTTTTGGGATACGCTGTGCCAGGTGACGTCGGCGTTTTCCGGTGCATCGCTACGGCTATCAGGACGGCGGCTAAGGCCTCGTGCGAGCGCACCAAACTGCGCGTCGGATAGCGCCGTCACAAGACAAAACCGAACTCGACCGTGAGGTACACGAGGCCGTGCCCGCTGCTGCGATCGCAGCCGGCATTTGGCGCGTAGCCGTAGGGCCTTTCCTGGCACGAGTAGTCGTGGTCGTTGTGGATCGTTCCGTAACCGAGGCTGCTGCGAATTAGCCCCGTGTCCTCGAGGGAATAGACGTCGAACCCCAACTCGAAGTTGTACCAAACGGCGCGCTGCCAGGTTTGGGTGGCGGGAGACTCGCCGTTTTGCGCAAGGGCGCACAACGCCAAGCACCCGAGACCGGCGAAACTGCTGGCGTTGACGTACCGCCCCCAGGAAGGCCCAGCCCCAAACGTGACGAACCGTCCCTTGCCGAGCGGCGCGCGCATACGCGGCAGGACCGCCAACTGCGGGCCCCCGAAGGAGATGCCTGCACCGACGCGCAGCGCAAAGAAATCGACGGGGGCGATATCGAGGTCGGCGCCCAGCGCGCCGGCAGGTGCCCCAATCCCGAGATGAATCAGCAACGCCAACTTGTCCTGGGTCCACCCTTGTCGTTTGCGGGAGTCGCGGGGGGGCTCAGCTGCCTTGCTGGCCGCTGGAAGCTCGTGATGTGGCTCGACGGCAACACTGTGCGCTGGTTGCGGCGGTACAGGCTGCGGCGGAGCTTCGGCTTCTTCGGCGTGCGCAACGGATGCGATCGACAGTCCAAGTACGAGGGTGGTGAAGGCATGCACGAGTCGTTGCTAGCATGGGCCGTGCCGACCGAAGGGCGCTCGGTGCTCTCGTGAGCGACGGAAGGCGTTCCCGCCGCCGGAGGGCCGGCGAGGCTGCGCAACATTCAACATTGAGGCTGCGCTGGACGTTTCCCGCGTTTCTTCCAATCGAGAGTTGCCCATGCTCAGGCTCGTCGGGAAAGTCCACGGGCCGCGCTTCGCCCATGCGCTCGGTCTTTCTAGTAGACGATCGCGCGCTCGAAATTCAAGCGGTCGAAGCGAATTTGCACCTTGCGAGACGCGCCCCGGCGCCCGATCGTGCCATAGCGGCCGACCGGGCGCTTACGTCGTCGATCCGGTTACGCCGCCTTGGCCTTTTGCACGCGGTGCGCTTGCGACGGCAGCGCGTCGAGGGTGGCGTTGCGCACGATGGCGTACAGCTCTGGATCGACGAGCAAATTGTCGCGGGCTTTGTCGCGGCCTTGGCCGATGCTTTTGCCGGCGAAGGTGAAGTGGGTTCCGCTTTTTTCGAGCACGCCGGCGGCGAGCGCGGTTTCGATCAGGTCGGCACCTTGATCGATGCCGGTGCCCCAGCGGATGTCGAACTCGGCCTCGGTGAAGGGTGGCGCGACTTTGTTTTTGACGACCTTCACGCGCGTGCGATTGCCGACCAGGCTTTCGCCGAGCTGCACCTTGCCGATGCGCCGCACGTCGAGCCGCACGCTGCAGTAAAACTTGAGCGCGTTGCCGCCGGTGGTCGTTTCTGGATTGCCGAACACCACGCCGATCTTTTGCCGCAGCTGGTTGATGAAAATGAGCGTGGTCTGCGACTTGCTGGCGATGGCGGTCAGCTTGCGCAGGGCCTGGCTCATCAAGCGGGCCTGCAGGCCCATGTGCGCGTCGCCCATGTCGCCTTCGATTTCGGCTTTGGGTACCAGCGCAGCCACCGAGTCGATGACGATCAAGTCGACGGCGCCGGAGCGCGTCAGCGCTTCGGCGATTTCGAGCGCTTGCTCGCCGCAATCGGGCTGCGAAACCAGCAGCTTTTTCAAGTCGATACCGATGCCGCGCGCGTAGCGCAGGTCGAAGGCGTGCTCGGCGTCGATGAAGGCCGCGACTCCGCCGGCCGCCTGCGTTTCGGCGATGGCGTGCAGGGTGAGCGTGGTCTTGCCGCTCGATTCCGGCCCGAAGATCTCGACGATGCGTCCGCGCGGGAAGCCGCCGACGCCGAGCGCCTCGTCGATGGCCAGGCTGCCGGTAGGGATGACTTGCACGGGCTCTACCGCGCGCTCGCCCAGGCGCATGATCGCGCCCTGGCCGTAGGTTTTTTCGATGGCGGCTACCGCTTCGCGGATGGCCTCTTGTTTGGATGATTTCTTCGTCTCTGACATGGGGAAAATCCCTTCCTGCCGTCCCTTCAGCAAGCGCGGTGCCGCGGCGCGGCGCGCCGAAATAGCGAGCACAGCGGCCCATTTCGGCCGGCCGCCAGCGACGCATCGGCTGCCAAGCGGCCACTGCGAACGGAAGGTGGCACCCGGCGCGGTTGCACCCGTGTTTCAAAGACGCTGGCGAGGTTAGCGGGGCTGGCCCCCCGCGTTACGAGACAGCAGTGGGCGTCGCTGGGAAGCGGTGCTACGTGTGCTCGGCTCGGTTGCGATCCCGAGCCTAGACTCTACGAAAAGAAAAAAGGAACGATAGAAATGATCAAGGTCGGTATCAACGGCTTCGGCCGCATCGGTCGTATGGTTTTCCGCGCCGCCATCGGCCGCGGCGACGTCGAAGTCGTCGCCATCAACGATCTGCTCGAGGTCGACTACCTCGCTTACATGCTGAAGTTCGACTCGGTGCACGGCCGTTTCAAGGGCAGCGTCGACGTGAAGGACGGCAAGCTCGTCGTCAACGGCAAGAGCATCCGCTGCAGCGCCGAGACCGATCCGACCAAGCTGGCTTGGGGCGCCGTCGGCGCGGACAACGTGCTCGAAGCCACCGGCATTTTCCTGGACAAGGCGGGCGCCGAGAAGCACCTGGCAGCGGGCGCCAAAAAGGTCGTGATGTCGGCTCCGTCTAAAGACGAGACACCGATGTTCGTGATGGGCGTCAACGACGAGAGCTACGCCGGCCAGGCGATCGTGTCGAACGCCTCTTGCACCACCAACTGTCTGGCGCCCGTCGCCAAGGTGCTGCACGACAACTGGGGCATCAAGCGCGGCTTGATGACCACGATTCACGCCACCACGGCCACTCAAAAGACGGTCGACGGCCCCTCCAAGAAAGACTGGCGCGGCGGTCGCGGCATCCTCGAGAACATCATTCCGTCGTCCACCGGCGCCGCCAAGGCCGTGGGCAAGGTCATCCCGGAGCTGAACGGCAAGCTCACCGGCATGTCCTTCCGCGTGCCGACCAGCGACGTCTCGGTCGTCGACCTCACGTGCGAGCTCGTCAAAGAAGCCTCGTACGACGACATCTGTAAGGCCATGAAGGCCGCCTCCGAAGGCAAGATGAAGGGCATTCTCGGCTACACCGACGAAAAGGTCGTTTCGACCGACTTCGTGGGCGAAGTCTGCACCTCCGTGTTCGACGCCGAAGCCGGCATCCAGCTCGACAAGACCTTCGTCAAAGTCGTCTCCTGGTACGACAACGAATGGGGCTACTCGAACAAGTGCATTGACTTGATCAAGCGTATCTCGGGCTGAGAGCGCGAAAGGGCGAAGCCCGCAACGAAGGTCCGGCTTTTGCGAGCTGGGCCTTTGTTGTTTGGCTCGTGCCTTGGTCTTGTTTTCCTCCGCGCTTTGCCCGTAGCGCGTGGCGACCCTCATGACCTGCGGCGCGATCGGCGCTCGGCCTCGCCGAGTTTGTCTCGGGTCCTCTCTCAATCGTGGATCGTGATCTTTTCTTCCAAGGTCGGTTGGGGTCGTCGAGGCTCGCGCTTTGCGCGAGCTCGCGCTGTAGCAGAGCGCTCCGCTTTGCCGTCTTCTACGGCTGCGTTCAGCTAGACGGACTCGTCCGACTCAACGGTTACCAGCGGTTCAAAGCCGGCTTGTATGAGCCGGCGCCCGCGTGCTTCAATATCAGCGCATGTCAGGCACGGGGCCGGTGACGGCGGGCAGCTTGGAAGCGGCGATGCGAGGAATGCTCACGGCGTTGCTGCTCGGCGCATGCAACCCGCAATTGGTTGTCGCGCGCTCTCAGTTCGCGAAGAGCCACCCTGGTTGCAGCGACGCCACGGTGCTGCGAGACGCCGACGGCACGGTTCACGTGCCCGGGTGCGGGTCGGCTGAAACTTACGACTGCTCGCCAGCACCGGAAGATCCCGTAGGGCCGCCCAGCTGGGCGGCCGGGACCAGGCTACCCAACTAGAACGCGATGAACTCGCCTTCTTTGGCGACTCTGTTCGAGCTGGCGTAGCTGAGGGCGTTGGGGTCGATAGAGAGGTCGAGCGTCACGACGATTTCTCCGCGCAGGGTGCGGAAGAGGTAGACGACTTCGGTATCGCGGCGGGGGCGTTGGCGTTCGAGCGCTGGGCCGCTCAACACCGTTGGCACGCCGATCGTGAGCATGAGCGTGAAATTCAAGAGGCGGTTTTTGACGCGGCCGGCGAGCTGGTTGGTCAGCTCGCGCATCAGGTCGCGAGCCCCCCGGGCGCTGGCTGGCACCGGCGGTGTGAACAGCGAGAACACCGCGTCTTCCCACGATAGCGAAAGACTGCCGTTTGCCTTGGGCGAAGTGAGCGTCACCACCCCTGCCAGGTTGAAATAGGTAGGGCGATAAGGGTTGCCGACCGATGAAGGTAAGGGTGCGACCGCGATACCTCGGGACTGAAAAAGCTCGACCGTCGAGCTTTGTACCAAGGCATCGAGCAGCGGCCGGAGCGCCGCGGGAGCCGTGTTCCGCGTCGTGCTGGAAGGCGGCCCACCTGGAGGAGTGCGTGTAGCGGACAACGTCCTGTGCTCTACTAAGTACCACGGCCGGGCCCGCGTCCAGTTGATATGCCCCTCAACTTTGAGGGGCTAGGGCCGTACACATCGTCGGCACACAATCCCACCACAAGCTGCGAGGAAGCGGTGAAAAAGGTACTCGTCGTAGATGACTCTGAAACCATTCGGCTGGAAGTCAGCCGGACCCTCGGTCAGGCTGGGTTTTCGGTGCTCGAGGCGCGTGATGGCGCCGAGGGTTTGGCCACAGCCATCAAGAACCCCGATCTTGCTCTGCTGGTGCTGGACGTGAACATGCCGGTCATGAACGGCCTCGAGATGCTCGAGCGTCTGCGCCAGAATCCCACCACCGCCGACATCCCCGTCCTGCTCATGACCACCGAGGCGGAAGACCGCCTGATCGAGCGCGCCAAAAAGGCAGGCGCCAAGGGCTGGTTCATCAAACCGGTCAAACCCGAGATGCTGCTTATGGCCACCAACAAGCTGGCACGCTGAGAGGCCCCCCATGTTCGTCGAAAGATCTGACACGACGCGCGCAATTCAGGCCCTCGCCGGCTCCGCCTGCGTCGAGCTGATGCAAGCGTACGGGGTCACGCTGACTCCCAGCGAAGGTTGGGGCGAGTCGGACGAGGTGATGTTCTCGGGCGTGATGGGCTTCGTGGGCGACGCCGTGCGCGGCACCTGCCTGCTTGCCGCGCCGCAAGGCACCGTACAAGCCGCCGCCCCGCGAGACGCCGGCGCCCGTGACTGGGTCGGAGAGCTGGCCAACCAGCTCGTCGGTCGGTTGAAGGCCAAGCTGATGGCTCGCGGCGCGACCATCGCCCTCAGCACGCCGGTCGTGCTGCGCGGCGTGAAGCTCTCGCCCCTGCCACGCACCGATGTGGAGCCGGTCGTGTTCGAGAGCAGCGCGGGCAAGGTGCTGGTCTGGCTCGAAGTCGAGATCGAGAACGATTTTCAGCTCGGCGAAGAACGCGCGCTCAAGGCCAGTGAGGGCGAGCTGCTGGTGTTCTGAGCGCGCCCGAGCGTCTCGTCAAATCAAGTCGAAGCCGAGCCTTAGCGTGAGCGTCGGCGCGATGCCGTACTTCTCGAGCGCCGCGTCGGCTTGCGTGGCGGCGCTGTTGAGGATGGCATTGTTGGTCGGCGCGCCGTTGACGGCGCTGATGCTGGTCGTAGATTTGAAGGTGCCCATGCAGCCGAGCGCCAGCCCAAGCACGACGCGATCGGCGATCTCGCCCTGGTAGCCGAGCTCGACGAGCCACATGTCGAGCGTGGTAGTGGCGACGTAGCCGCCGCCGAGCGCCTCTAGCAGCGGGATGCCCGAGGCGGACAGATCGAGTGAACCTTTAGCGTCGAGCCGCGAGTAGCCGAAGTCGCCGTATAGGCCGAGGCTGCGAAATGGTCGCCAGCCGGCTTGAATGCGCCAGGTGTGGCCTGCGTATTGCGCGTGCTGCAGTAGGGCCTGCGCGTAGGAGTTGCCGCTGGCGCTGCCGGCGATGCCGGTGAGCAGGTCCAGGTACGCTCCGGGCACGATGCCGTAGCCGCCGAAAAGTCGCAAACCTTGCGGCGTCTCCAATCCGAGTTGCACGCCCATGTCGATGGGCGCGTGGGTTACGGCCTCGAGCGACAACAGCCACTGCTGGCGACGGCGCTTTGCGGCGCGCGCGTCGCCGTTGCTATCGACCGGTCGAGGGCGCGAGGGTGCGAGCGCTGAGCCTACGCCTGCCGTTTCTGCAGTTGGCGTTGCGGTTTCCGCAGCTGGGGCTGACGGCGGCGTGGGCCGGGGTGGCGGCGGCGGCAAGCGCACGGGGATCGGCGCGGGCTGCTCTTGCGGCAATTCCGGGAAGCTCCCGCTCGAATGCTCGGCATATGCCGCTCGGGAACTGAGCGCAATGCCGAGCACGCACATCGCGCTGGGCATGAACGAGTGGAAACGCATGAGGCACTTCCTGAGGGTTGTCGGCTGTGAAAATCAGATGCGACGTGCATCGCCGCCGTTCACTTCAATGCAATGCGCGTGCTCGAATGTTTGAGACCGTCTGCCACGCCGAGCGATCACTCGAAGGCGCTTTTTCTCGTGAGCGGGCGAGCTTGGGGCGCCGATCGTCAGACAAATCGCGACACGTGGCCGTTTGCGCCGCGGCTGGGGGGTGCGAGGCTTGGGCCGCCCATGAGCTCGAGCAGGTCCGTGAATGTGCTGCTCGTACCCGGGTTCTTCGGCTTCGGTAGGCTCGGTGATATCGACTACTTTGCCGGCGTTCGACCGCTACTGGAGCGAGCTCTTTTGCAGCATGGCATCGAGGCGCGCGTGGCCGAAGTCGTCACGCCGCCCACGGCTTCGATTCGTCAGCGCGCCGCGCGCGTGCTCGAGGCTTTGTCGGATGTTGCGCGGCACCCCGGGGACATTCACGTGGTCGGGCACTCGACTGGCGGTTTGGACGCGCGGCTCGCCATCGCACCAACGGCGTCGCTGCCGACAGCCGTGCAGTTTCAGGACTACGCGCGCTTGCGCTCGGTCGTCTCGATTGCTTGTCCGCACTACGGCACCAATGTTTCGACCTATTTCACTCGTCCGCTCGGCCGCGCACTGTTCAGAATGGGAGCCCGCTATCTGGCCTTCATGCTGGAGCGCGGACGTCTGCCGCTCAAGCTGTTGCTGCGGCTCGGCTACTTCGCGCTGCGCCTGACGGATCCGCGCCGGCGGCGCCACGGCACGTTCGATCAACTGTACGAGGGGCTGCTCAACGATTTGTCCGACCAACGCCGCGTCGAGCTGTGTCAGTTTCTACGCCAAATCGCCGACGAGCAGGCGCTGCTCTTCCAACTCACGCCCGCCGGCTGCGATCTGCTGAACGCCTGCACGCTAGAGCCCCCGCTGGCCCATGGCTCCGTCGTTGCCGTCGCAGCGCCGCCACGGTTCAAGAGCTTGCTGCGCGCGGTCGTGAGCTTGTATGTGCAGCTGATTTACCCGCTGTACTGGTTACTCTACCGACTTTCGCGCGAGAAAGACGAGGCGCTCAGAGCGCAACTTTCGGCCGCTCAGCTTGCTGCTCTGGACGCCGGACTGGGGCGTCGTGCTGTCGGGGGCGACAGCGACGGTATCGTGGCTGCCTTGTCCCAGGTTTGGGGCAGGGTGCTCCATGTTGCGCGCGCGGATCATCTCGATGTGGTCGGGCAATACGGTGCGCGCGGCGAGCAGACTTGGGGCGGGGACTGGATTCCGAGCGGCTCCGGCTTCGACGCGGCACAGTTCGAAGCGCTGTGGTTCGCGGTCGCAGCCTTCATTGCGGAGTCGTCGAACGCGCCAAGCTCGCCGCCTCCCGCCTGACCTGAAACTCAGGTGGCCACAACGGCGGGGTCCTCGACGAGCAAGAATCCCAACGCGAGTTTCACGCTCGAAGAATCCGCGACCGTCGCGGGGGCTCGCCCAGGAAGAGAGTCGTGGAGCTTGGGCCCCTCGCGCCTCTCGAAAGTCACTTCGTATACGCTCATCATTCATCACATTTCAGCCGGCCGCCTCGCAAGCTTGGGTTTTGGCGAGGTTTTCGCGAGCACCGAAGCGGAGCGTACTTGAGTACGTGAGCATCGGAGCGC
>Ga0307508_10001736_pt1 | contig 24191 bp, 12 predicted proteins | sample 9_EM_MG_FD_203089 | JGI IMG/M metagenome (GOLD analysis project Ga0307508, IMG submission 203089) | Populus trichocarpa ectomycorrhiza microbial communities from riparian zone in the Pacific Northwest, United States - 9_EM | ecosystem: Host-associated > Plants > Roots > Unclassified | place... | reverse complement strand
ATCGGCCTAAGCGACTACCAGGTCGATCCGTCGCTCGACTCCAGTGCAGGCGCTGCCAATCCCGGTAGCGGTGGCGAAGGCGGCAAGAGTACGACCACCGGCGGCGGCTCGCCCACGGCCGGCAGCTCGAACACGCCAGCCGCTGGCGAAGGTGGCAACGCTGGCGAGCCCCCGACGCCGCAGGGCGGACAGGGCCCCGCTCAAGGCGGACAGGCCCCCGCCGAAGGTGGACAGGCACCGCTCGGCGGCGCAGGCGGAGGCGGAGGCGCACCGCTCGGCGAGCTCGTGCCGTGCGATTCAGCCGATTGCTGCACGGCCAAAGGCGGCAGAGCAGTCGGCGTCGAGCTCCTGAAAGACGGTGGTTTCGAAACCGGCGCACCGGCCGATGGGTCACCGTGGGGCGAAGTGTCCACGACTGACACCAACGAGGTCATCATCAACGACGTAAGCTTCGGTTTCACGCCAAAGGCCGGCGACTACTTCGCGTACTTGTCAGGGATCGCGAGCGAAGAAAGCACCGTCTACCAATACGTAGTCGTTCCGAAGGACGCAGGCTGGATGGTCGTGAGCGGCTATCGTCTGTTTCAGATCGACAGCCAGGACGACGTCAACCTCGACTTCTGCGGCATTGGCCTGTACTCGTATCCGGCGGGCGACGTGGTGGAGGTACCATTCTTTTGGGGGCGCCCGACCGACAGCACCGACGGTTGGGGCGACAGTCCCACTTGGAAGTTCTTCCAAGCGAGCTGGGATGCAACTCCGCACCAAGGTCTAAAGCGCGAAATTGATTTCCGAGCTAGCTCGGATGACTACTCGACTGACCCGAACCTGACCTCGTCCAGTTATCTGTTCGACGAGCTCTCGCTCAAAGTTTACCGCTGCTACAAGTGAGCGGCGACGAGCGGGGTTTGCGCGGCAAGGCTTGGCAGGTCAGCGGCCGTCAGCTAGACCGGGGTGCGCAGTGGCCTCCTCGGTTCGACGTCCATTTTGGTTCGCCTCCTTGCCGAGTGAGCCGGAAGCCCAGGCTCGCGAGCTGCAGCGCCGTCTAGCGCGCCTGGCACAGGTTGGGTTTTGGTTGTCGACGGCTTTTCTGGCCAGCGCCTTCGGCGCTTGCTTCATGCAGGGGAAGCGTCCGAACCTCGGACAGTGGCTGCACCTGAGCGGTACGGTTGCGACTTTCGTGGTCTGGCAAGCCGTCGAGCGGCTGCCACGGTCCAAGTTCGACAAACTCGAGCTCTTGGGCGGCGCGACGAATGTCTCGCTCGGCCTCATTTACACGCTTATGGGCTACTATTTGCCGCAACCGACCGGCATGTACACGGCGCTCCTGATCGGCGTCTACCTGTCGATCGGCCGCGCCATCCTGGTGCCCAGCACGGCAAGAGTCACGCTGCTGGTTTCTTCGCTGGCACTGTTGCCCATCCCAATCGCGTGCGCGCTGTCCGCGGGCTTTACGCCGGATAAGATGATCGACTTCACGCTCTGGTGCCTGGGCGCGCTCTGGCTCAGCGCCGGCACGTCTCAGGTCATCTATGGCCTACAGCAAAACGTGCTCGAAGCCAAACGGCTCGGGCACTACGAGCTCGTCGCGCGTCTGGGTGCCGGCGGCATGGGCGAAGTCTATTTGGCCAACCACGCCCTGCTCAGACGTCCGACGGCGGTGAAGGTCCTGCTGCCCGCCAAGAGCAGCGAGGAGCACCTGCTCCGTTTCGAGCGTGAAGTTCAGCTCACCGCGCGTTTGACGCATGCCAACACCATCACCATCTTCGACTACGGCCGAGCGCAGGACGGCTCCTTCTATTATGCGATGGAGCTCGTCGACGGCTTCTCGCTGGACGAGCTGGTGGAGCTCGACGGGCCACAACCCGCAGCGCGCGTCATTCACCTGCTTGCGCAGATCGCAGGCGCGCTCGAGGAAGCGCACGCCGCCCAGCTCATCCACCGCGACGTGAAGCCCTCAAACCTGATGATCTGCGAGCGCGGCGGCCAGCCCGACGTGATCAAGGTGCTGGATTTCGGCTTGGTCCGCGATTTGGGCGGCGGCGACCAGGCCGAGCTACTGCACTCGCGGAGCGACGTCATCACGGGCACACCGATGTACGTGAGCCCGGAAGCCATCAGCGCGCCGGCCGAAGTAGACGGGCGCAGCGATCTGTACGCGCTCGGTGCCGTCGGCTACTACCTCATCACCGGCCGCGACGTCTTCAACGGCAATAGCGTGATGGAAGTGTGCAGCAAGCACCTGTTCGCCGAGCCGCCAGACCCTGAGCTCGCGCTCGGTAAGCCCGTGCCAGCCGATCTCTCGAGCTTGCTGCTCAAGTGTCTCGCCAAATCCCCCGCCGAGCGTCCACAGTCCGCGGCTGCGCTCGGTCTCGCGCTCAAATCATTGCGGGACCACGGCAACTGGTCGACGGAAGACGCACGACGTTGGTGGGGCCTGCACCCGCGGCCCAAGCGCGATCAGCCGATCGAGCGGCGCTTCATCGAGCGCAGCCAGCTTGCCACGGCTTCCCGTTTCGAGCTGCGCGTCGGCTAGAAACGGACTAGCCACGCGCTGCCACGAAATGTTTCATCTGAGTCACGTCGGAGCCAGCGTCAGCTTGCGCAGATCGTGGCACTTCGTCGCAGAGCACTGCGCGCCGTCGATCCACTGTGGCAACGCGCGTCAGTCGCACACGCTCCGTCGAAAACGTTCTCGGGCGCACACGCGAAAGTAACGCGCGCGACGCGCATCTGAGTGTACGGTCACGACTAGCTCAGGCCTTTGGAGACGATCCATGACGAATACGGAAAGCCGCATCGCCTACGGACTCGAAGAGCTTGCTCCGTTTGCTCTCGAGAACGAGGAGCAGATCACCGAAGCTGACATTCACGAGCTCACTGCCTACGCGTTCGACAGTGACAAACAGACCTTGGTCGGGCTCGGGCCGGTAGAACGCGCGCAGCGCTCGCTTGAAACCGCAGAGATTCCCGACAGCGAGCGCATGCCGCAGTCCTACTCGCCCGGCCCGTTCATCGCCGCCGACGAGGACGACGACGACCTGCTCCGCTCCCTGCGTCGGCCGCGCCTCGCTTCGTGGTCGCTGGCGCTGCCGACGCTCGTGGTCGCCGTCGCGGCCGTGGCCATGGTGCGCGGTCTCGCCCCTCAAGCACCTCCCGCCGCGACCAAGCTCGCCGTTGCGGCCGTGGCGCCGCCAGCGACGGCCGAGCCCATCGTGCAACAGGCGCCCGCCGAAGACATGGGTGCGAGCGAGCCGCGCAGCAGCGAGCCCCCGCCGGCGGTTCCCCCAGTTGCGCCCCGACCTGCGACCGTGAATGTGCCCGCCGCGCTGAGCGCGAGTGTGGTAGCCGTGCCAGGGGCGCTGCTGGTAAAGCTACCCGAGCTTCCGCCTCCGACCGTCGTCGATATGTCGGGTGGCTCGGACGCGAACGCCGGCACCATCAACGTCACGTCGAACCCGCCTTCGAACGTAGTGCTCGACGGTCGTCCACTCGGCAAAGCGCCGCGCCTCGTTCAAGTGCCCGTCGGCATCCACACGCTGGTGTTCATCCATCCGCTCTACGGCCGCCAGTCACTCAGCGTGAACGTGAGCACGGGACGGACCACCGTCGCGTCAGCCGACTTCTAAGCCGTCGCGCGCACTCACTAGATCCGATCGCGCGCTTGGAGTGCGAAACAATGCCCCACGAGTCGGCGACGAAGAGCTGACCGCGTCAGACAGTCTCGGCTTCGGCGGAACCCTCAGCTACTTGGTCTCTTCGAGATCTTCGGCGAGGTAGCTGAGGATCACTTCGTCGAGTGACTGCTCGCTGATGGCGCCGTCGCCGAAAATCGAGCGGGCGTTGCTGGGCGGCGCAGCGGCCAGCCGCGTCTGCGGGCGACCGAGCGATGCGGGCCCGAGCTCGGCGCCCGCGGCGGCGGCCACCTGCCCTGGCGCAGCCGCCGTCCCAGGACGCGCAGGGATTGGCGGGCGCGATTTGCGCGGCGCGGGGTTGCTCTTGCGCGGCGGCCGAACAGCGGGCTGCGGCGGGGTGCGCGCCAACAGCGGCGGATTCTTGTCGAGCGAGGCCACATCGAGATCGAAGGCCTCGGCCGGGGGTGGCGCCACGGACGGCGTCGGCTTGCGCAGGTTGGGATTCGAGAGCGGCCGGCGATTGCGCGGCGACTCGTCGGAATCGCGCAGAGATTTCATGCTCTCGAGCACGGCCTGAGCATCGGCGACGGGCGCCGGCGCGGAGAGCGCGGCGCCGAGCGAAGCCAGCGGCCGCGCGGCGGGCGCCTCAGCCACCGGCTTCGCTCCCGCACCCACGACGACGCGTGCGGTCTCGAGGTCGTTCTTGACGGTGAGATCCGCCACCGACTCGGCACTGGCTTTCGGCCTGGCAGCGTCCAGCGGGCCACACACCGTCTCGAGCAGGGGGTCCATGTCGCCCGCGCGCAACGCAGCGAACATCGACTTGTGTTGCTCTTTCATCATGCCGCGCACGACCGCGGCCATGTCCGGCTTCTCGAGGTGCTCGCTGTAGTCGGTGCGAGTGGTCTTGACGATGCGCCCGCCGTCGGCAAACAAATGCGTCACGATCCGCGGAAACTTCACGCCCGAGTCTTCCGTTTGAATGTGGAAGATCCGACCGCGATGGCGGACGTTGTTGTTGAAGCCGAGTAGCGGCGGGGGTGCTTTGGACACTCTGCGCCCGTGCAAATCCGTAGGGGGTTACCGAACCCCGAACGTTACCACGCCAGCCGCCCCCCCGCCTTCTTCAGCGCGCGGTCGACAAAGCGCGCGAAAAAACCCCTACATCAGCGTCATATATATGTAGGCAAAGCGCCGCGGATCCAGATTTTTTTCACAAAGAGATCGGGAGATCGGGAGGTCTTGGGGTTTCGAGGCGGACGGGGCCGGCCGAATCCAAAACGGCGTGGTTCAGAGCCGCCAGTCTCGAAACCCCCAAATCTCGCGCTCCGCTGCGTCTCCCGATCTCTTGATCTCTTTGTGAAAAAAATCTGGGAGCCGTAAGTTACCGCCCGCCTTCGTCCATGCGCCGCATGCCTTCGAGTAGCAAAGCTTCGGGCGACTCGTTCATCACCTGTTGCGGCGCGACGAAGTTTGGATCCAACGAGAAGTCGCCGTCGACCAGCTTGAGCATGGCGTAGAAGGCTTCTTCGCCGCGCAGCGTGGCCCAGAGCGCGTTGTAGATGTTGCCGCCGACGAAGTGGATTTCGCCTGAGGTCGTGCCGGAGCGGATCTTGAGCGAGCCGCTCTTTCGTCCGTGCCAGAGCACCTGGACCATGTCGGGCAAGCTCATTTCGAGCAGCGAGCCAGAAACGCCGCGCGCCCCGGCACCCCCGCGCTGGGCTTCGCGCTCGATGATCTGCTTCAACTTGGCCACTAGCAAGTCCGCCGAAACTGGCTTGGCCATGTAGTCGGCGGCGCCAAGCTCGAAGGCCTTCGCCGCATCGTTGCGTCCACTGCGCCCCGTCACGACCACCCACGGCAACTTTTGCCCCCAGGGGCGCTTGCGCACCTCGGCCAAGAGCGCCAGACCGTCGCCGTTCGGCGGCAGATCGAGCTCGGCGATGACCAGCTCGGTTTCGCCCTTTTCGAGGTGCTTGAGCGCTTGCTCGATGGTGTGCGCTTGCGCCACCTCGAAGCCTTGCTCGAGCAGCCGCAGCTCGAGCACGGTCGTTTCTTCGGGATCGGGGTCGATGATCAGCGCGCGGTGGCGGTTGGCCAAAAGGCGCGCCTTCACGTCTTCGCCGGTGACGGTGTGCTTGAACAGATCGACCAGATTGGGGTCGAAAATGCTGCCGCGATAGCGCGCGAGCACCTCGCAGGCTTGCACCGGACGCAGCGTTTTTCTAAATGGATTGCGGGGATTTTGGGTCAGATCTGCGTAGGTGTCGGCAATCGCCAAGATGCGGGCGCCGAGCGGGATCTCTTTTTGCGACGAGCCGTCAGGGAAGCCCTTGCCGTCGTAGCGCTCGTACATGTGCTCCATGGTCTGCAAGACCTCGGTCGGCAGCTGCACGGCCTCCAGTAGACGCACTGGGCTTTTGTATTGTTTCTCGGCCTGGGTACGGTGGCCTTCGTATTCGGCGACGTTGAGCGTCGTCAGGTGGTAGGCGCCCATCTTGCCGAGGTCGTGCAGGTAAGAGGCGGAGATGTAGGCGCTCTTGGTGCTCTCTGGCAGGCCGATGCGCTCGGAGATCTTTTTGGTCAAGCGCGCGACGGTGGCGGAATGTCCGCGCAGATCGGGCCGAGAATTTTCGATCAGCGTGATCAGCACGTTGAGCGCTTCTTGAAACGACTCGTCGTTCACGCCGCCGCCGCCGACCGGCCCGGTCTTGCGCGTTTTGAAGTCTTTTTCGCCGAGCACGCGCTCGACTTGCGTGGCCTCCTTGGCCATCGACAGCACCATGCTCTCGTCGCTGACCAGGTTGCGCTCGAACACGTTGAGCATGGTCGAGAACTGCGCGTGCGCGTCGCGATCCAAAATCGCAAACGCGTGAATGTCGCCGTTGTACGCCTTGCTGATGGCGGCCTTCACGGCGCGCGGGCGACCGACGAAGGCGCGGACTTCTTTGACGCCCGACGCCAGCTGCACGTCGTGCAAGGCCGGCGCGTTGTCCGGATCCGGCGTGACCACGCTCAGCGTCGCGGTCTGCGCGTCGTACAGCACCGGAAATATCGTGTCGCGCTCGGCCAGCTTCTTCGGCACCTTGTCGAGCGTGATGCGATCGATGTCGGCCTTGGCCAGCTTCTCGGTCGAAACAAAACGCGTCTTGTGCAGCGCCGCCAAGTACTTGAGCAGCGCCGCTTCGTCCAAAGCCTTGAGCTCGAGGATCACCTCTTCGACGCGGTCGCCGGTGCGCGCCACGAGGTTCAGCGCAGCCTCTTGCGCCTCTGCGGTAATGAGCCCATCGGCAAACAGCCTCTCGAGCAGTCGCGTATTGCCCGCGCTCATGTCGTGACCAGCGGCATCATGGACAGCCTCCCATTATAGTGGGGGACAGCCGCCTTAAGTCACCGGACACGGCTCGAGATTTTTTCACAGGGAGGACAGGAGGACGGGAGGTCCGCGAGGGCGAGAATTTTGGGGTTCGAGACTGGAAGCTCCTGACGGCAACTGCTCAGGTGGCGGACGTCTTCCCAACCCAAAAAACCTGCACCCGTTTCGTTGCATCAGGGCGGCGGTCCTCCGCCATCGCCGACTCCCTGTGAATCTCGCCCGCACATCGCCGCTCGGATTCGCAGAGCCGGCCAACTGGCCGGCGGTAGCTACGGGCAAGGCTGCTCGGCGTGGACGGGACCTGGCCTACACCCTTGAAGAGCATGGACTTGACGGGGGGGGCGCTGGAAGCTAGTTAAGCCGCCCTTTTCCAGGATCGCGCGGGGTTTTCTCCCGCGAGGCACCTGCAAGCAAAGACTGAAGGATTCAGAGACGATGGCGACGTATCAAGCGAAACCGGCAGAGGCTGTGGCGACCCGCAAGTGGTACGTCCTGGACGCGACCAACCTGCCGCTCGGTCGTCTCGCGACGCGCGTTGCCAGCGTGCTGCGCGGCAAGCACAAGCCGACGTACACGCCGCACGTCGATACGGGCGACTTCGTGATCATCATCAACGCCGCCAAGGTGAAGCTCACCGGGGTCAAGGCCGACGACAAGATGTACTATTCGCACAGCGGTTACCCGGGTGCGATCAAGCGCGAGAGCTTCAAAGAGGTCGCTGCCAAAGACGCCGCCTTTCCGATCGAGAAGGCCGTCAAGGGCATGCTGCCGAAGAACGTGCTCGGCCGCGAGATGCTGCTCAAGCTCAAAGTTTACGGGAACGACAAGCACCCGCACACGGCGCAGAAGCCCGAAGCCCTCTCGTTGTGAATCCAGTCTATCGGGAGCACAGCTCCCGCCCCAGGAAGTGAATTCCTGGGGCCCCACCCTCAGGTTTCGGGGCCCCAACCCCGAAACGGCAGAATGAAGTAAGGTTTTAGAGAGATGTCCGAAGTTTCGACCTACGCCACTGGTAAGCGCAAGACGGCTGTTGCCCGCGTCTGGATCAGCGCCGGCTCCGGCAAGATGATCGTGAACGGCATCGAAGCCGATCACTACTTCGAGCGCGAGACGTCGCGCATGATTGCACGCCAATCGCTCGAGGCGCTCGAGGTGGTCGACAAGTACGACGTGCGCGCCACCGTGGCGGGCGGCGGACACAGCGCTCAGGCCGAGGCCATGCGCCACGGCATCGCGCGGGCGCTCTTGGCCGAGTCGCCGGAGCGTCGCATCACGCTCAAGCGCGCCGGTCACCTGACTCGCGACGACCGCAAGAAAGAGCGCAAGAAGTACGGCCAAGCCGGCGCTCGTAAGCGGTTCCAGTACAGCAAGCGCTAAGGGTCGCAGAGCGAACCCGAACCAGGTCGAGACCAATGACCCAAACCCTCCGCGTCGGCATCTTGGGCGCCGGTGGGTACGTCGGCGCCGAATTGGTGCGCCTCGTGCACCAGCATCCGCGGCTGTCGCTGGTGCTGGTGGCGGCGCGCGAAAAGGCGGGCAAGCGTCTCACGGAGGTGCTGCCCGGCGCCATGGGCGTCGCGGGTCTGTCCGAGCTCGTGCTCGAAGCGTTCGAGCCCGAGCAGGCGCCTGGGCTCGCCGAGCGCATCGACGTGGCCTTCCTGGCGCTGCCGCACGCCGCTAGCGCGCGCGCCGGCAAGGCGCTGTTCAACGCTGGCGTGCAGGTCGTCGACTGCTCGGCAGATTTCCGGCTCAAAGACGCGGCGACGTATCAAAAGTGGTACGGCGAGCACCCGGCCACGGAGCTTTTGAGCCTCGCGGTGTACGGGCAGCCGGAGCTACACCGCCCCGAGCTCTCTGGCGCGCGGCTGATCGCGGCGCCGGGCTGTCACGTCACGACGTCGCTCTTGCCGCTGGCGCCGCTCTTGAAGAGCAAGCTGATCGAGCCGTCGCCGATCATCATCGACTCGAAGACGGGCGTTTCGGGCGGCGGGCGCTCGCCGGCGCCGGCGTTTCACTACCCCGAAGCGACGGACAGCATTCGTCCGTACAAGGTCGGCAGCACGCATCGTCACACACCCGAAATCGAGCAAGAGCTGTCGCTCGCCGCCGGCGCGCCGATCACGGTGTCGTTCACGCCGATTTTGGTGCCGATGTCGCGCGGCATCTTGGTGACGGCTTACGTGAAGCCGCGCGCGGGCGTGACGGCGGAGGCGTGTCGCGCGGCCGCGACCGAGCTTTACCGCGAGGGCCTGGTCACGGTGCTGCCCGCCGGCACGTTGCCGGACACGCTCTGGGTGCGCGGCTCCGCCCGCGCCCACGTCGCGTACGTGCTCGATGAGCACGCGGGCATGCTGCTGGCGATGTGCGCCATCGACAACCTGGCGCGCGGCGCCTCCGCGCAAGCCGTGCAGGCGCTGAACGTGGCGCATGGCTGGGCAGACGCGCTGGGCTTGCCAGAGCTGCCGCTGTTTCCGTGACGCGCGCTAACCAGGCGCTGGCTTCACGGAGTTGCGCTTCAGTGCGTCCTCGAAGCGGCCGAGGCGGCGAGCGACCGTCGCCTTCTGGCGGGGTCGCCAGTCAGTGTTCTTCGCTTCCGTCACTTCGCGGATCACCTCGTCGAGCGCTTCCGCCTTGGCGAGGTTTGCCTGCTTTACCGCCGCTGCGTCAGGCTCTGCTGACGCGTCGACGGGTGGATCCGCCGCTGGGGTCTTGTTCGGCATACGCTTCGTTTACATCACCAGCGTGACGAAGCCGTGACTTCTAGTCTGCGCGTTGCCTCAGAAGGCGCCGGTCAGCGCCAGTCCCGGAGCGCGCGGCAGCTTCACGCCAGCTTGGCGCTGTTCGACCTGCGCTACGTCGCCGATGAAGGCCATGCCCACCCCGACGCCCACGCCGATCGACAGCACTGCGGCTCCGCCCACCAGCATGCCTACGTCCAGATCGTCCTTGGTTTGGCAGCCGAGGAAGGCGTCGCTGCAATCTTGGCTCGTCGACCGAGACTTGATCATCAGCACGCTACCCACCACGGCCGACCCGAGCGCGATCACCCAGCCAGCGGTGCGCACACCCGCGCGGCTTTCGAGGTGTCCGTCGATCTGCGAGTTACCTTCCGGAATCGCGATCGGATCAGCTGCTCGAGGCAGTCCATCGTCTTGGCTGAGCGCCAGGGTTTCGGTTCCTGCCGGCAGCGAGATGCTGCAAGGCGCAGTGCAAAGCCGCTCGAAGCCTCGGGCTACCGCTACGCCGCCAGGCCCCACCGCTACTGCAGACGAGCTGGCGCGGTGGAAGGTGAGTCCCGGAGGGTCGCTCACCAGTCGAACATTGGCGCGCTTACCCGTCACGGTGACATAGGGCTCCACGCTTCCGTTCGACGACGGTGGCGCGGCGGCGGGCGCTGCTGCGGGGCTTACCGCAGCGGGCGCTGGCGCGCTGGCGGAGGCGCCCGGATCCTTCGCGGTCGGGCCGGCGTAATCGACCTCGGCAGCGCGGAACTGCCGCGTCTGTCCCGTTACGGTCACGATCGTGACGCTGTCTCCGGGCAAGAGCTCCGAGATGGTCCCCCGCAGCATTCCGCCATTCTTCAGACGCACGACGTCTGGAGCGGCAGGCGCCGGGGCGGCAGCGGAGGATGCGGCCTCTGGTGCCGCCTGTGCCATAGCCGGCAGATCCCAAGCCAACAGCGTCAGTAGTCCCAAGCCCACGCCCAACCAAAACCTCGCCATGGGCGGGGACTTTAGGCGTGACCCCGACGCCCGCGCAATCCCCCGTTACGCAGCCGAAAGGTCGGCCAGCGTGGGCCCTGATCGACGCCGAAAAAGCCGGCGTTTTCAGCATCACTGACAGAGTGCCGTCAGGGTCTTGGGAGCGCGGGTCTTGCGCCAGGGCCTCGTTCGACTAACCCTTGCGAGATCCATGAGCGTGCCTTTCAAGCTGCGCAGCGAGTTCACGCCGAAAGGTGACCAGCCGGCCGCGATCGAGAGTCTGATCAAGAGCTTTGAGGGCGGCGCGCAGTACCAAACGCTGCTCGGCATCACCGGCAGCGGCAAGACGTTCACGGTCGCGAACCTGATCCAGAAGCTGCAAAAGCCGACCTTGATCATGGCGCCGAACAAGACCTTGGCGGCGCAGCTCTACGCCGAGATGCGCGACCTTTTTCCGGAGAACGCGGTCGCCTTCTTCGTGAGCTACTACGACTACTACCAGCCGGAAGCGTACATTCCGACCAGCGACACGTTCATCGAGAAAGACGCGATCATCAACGACCAGATCGATCGCATGCGCCACGCGGCTACGCATTCGCTGCTCAGTCGCTCGGACGTGATCATCATCGCCAGCGTGAGCTGCATCTACGGTATCGGCTCGGCCGAGACGTACTCGGGCCTGCTCATCAACATCGTGAAGGGCGAGGAGATTCGGCGCGACAACTTGCTGCGCCAGCTGGTCGACATTCAGTACCAGAGAAACGACACTGATTTTCATCGCGGCACCTTTCGCGTGCGCGGCGACGTGGTCGAAATCTTCCCCGTTTACGAGGAGGCCCTGGCGATTCGCGTCGAGTTTTTCGGCGATGAAGTCGACGGCATCCACGAGATCGATCCGCTGCGCGGCAAGGTATTGGGCTCGCTCGAGCGTTACTCGATCTTCCCGGGTTCGCACTACGTGACACCGCGCCAGCAGCTCGAACGCGCGATCGGCGGCATCCGCGAAGAGCTCAAAGATCGCCTGGCGTTCTACGACCGCGAAGGGCGCTTCCTCGAGAAGCAGCGCATTCAGCAGCGCACGATGTACGACCTGGAGATGCTGGAGCAGATGGGCTTCGTCCAGGGTATCGAAAACTACTCGCGGCACTTGTCGCAGCGCACGCCCGGTGATCCACCGCCCACGCTGATCGACTATTTCCCCAAAGACTTCTTGCTGATCATGGACGAGTCGCACCAGACGGTGCCGCAGGTCGGCGCCATGTACCGCGGCGATCGCTCGCGCAAAGAGACCCTCGTCGAGTACGGCTTTCGGCTGCCCAGCGCGCTCGACAACCGTCCGCTCAAGTTCGACGAGTTCGAGCAGCACATGCGCCAAACCGTGTTCGTGTCGGCGACGCCGGGCGAGTACGAGCTCAAAAAATCCGAGGGCGTGGTGGTCGAACAGGTGATTCGACCGACCGGGCTGCTGGACCCCGAGATTTTCGTGCGACCAGTCGGCGGACAGGTCGACGATTTGCTGGCCGAAATCCGCGTGCGCGCGAAGGCAGATGAGCGCGTCTTGGTGACGACGCTGACCAAGCGCATGGCCGAAGAGCTGACCGACTACTACACCGAGCTCGGCGTGCGCGTGCGCTACCTGCACTCCGACATCGAGACGCTCGAGCGCGTGGAAATTTTACGCGATTTGCGCGCCGGTGAGTTCGATGTGCTGGTCGGCATCAACCTCTTGCGCGAAGGTTTGGACCTGCCCGAGGTGAGCCTGGTGGCGATTCTGGACGCCGACAAAGAGGGCTTTTTGCGCAGCCCGCGCTCCCTCATCCAAACCATCGGCCGGGCCGCCCGCAACGCCCACGGCCAAGTCTACATGTATGCCGATCGCATCACCGACGCGATGAAGATCGCGATGGACGAGACCGAGCGCCGCCGCAAGATTCAGCGCGAGTACAACACGAAGCACGGCATCACGCCGGCCACGGTGGTGCGCGCGATCATGGAAATGAATCCGTCGAGCGGGCAGAGCGACTACTACGCGGTGCCCAAGGGCCACGCCGGCAAGGGCGAGCGCAAGCGGTCCGAGCGCGGCGCTGCTGCTGGAGGCGCGGCCGGCGACGCGCCGCAAGACATCGCCGAGCGGCTGCTGGAGCTACGTCAAGAAATGTTCGCAGCCGCCGAGAACCTGCAGTTCGAGACCGCCGCCCGCCTGCGCGACGAAATCAAAAAACTGCAAGCCACGAACGGCGGCGAATCAGCGGTGCCGCCCAGCACCGCGCCGCAATCCGAGCGCCGCCCCTCCCGCAAACCCAAAGCCGGCACCGGCCGCCGCTCCCGCTGAGCCGCGCGCCCACGCTGTGCGGCGAGCCTGCCAGCGTTGTGTCGGCTGCCACCTCCTTTCGGGGGAATCTTCACAGGGAGATCGGGAGATCGGGAGTCGTGCGAGCGTGAATTTGGGTTCGCGCTGCCGCCTGCGACCGGACCGTGCGATCACTTTCGGGTCGAGCTACCTCCCGAGGCAACGATTTTTCGTTCGGTCCTCCGAACGAAAAATGCGCTGCTTACCCTCGCAGAACTCCCGATCTCCCTGTGAAATCTCGGACCGCACCGACGGATCAGTTCACCCGAGTGAGCACTTCAGTTGGGATGCCCAGTGACGGGCTGCCCAGCTGGGCAGCCCCAACAGGAACACGGCCCTCCCCCGTCAGCGGCACACGGTGTTGATGTCGGCGACTAGCGGCGCTTCGCCGCGGGCGATGTCGTCGAATTCGATGCGGCGGCGGCGGGCGGCTTCTTGATCGGCTTTTTCGACGGCGGCGGCGACGTCGCGCAGCCTCGCTGAGTCCTTTTGCCGCATGGTAATTTCTCCGAGTCGATCATTCATCAATGTGACGACCAGGTTCCGAACGCGGCGTTCGCGACTTCGTCGGCCGCTCTCGCGCATCCTCGACGACCGGCGCAAGTTGGAATTGACGAGGGTCATCGCACTGAGATAGAGGATGGATCGTTGCGTCGCGATATGCGGTGCAAGCGGCGGGTCTCGCGAGCAAGAGTCAACTCATGACGATGGTAAGTGGGCGCCTTACATGTTGGGGGCGGCGGCTCTGGTTACTGATCTTGGCAATTGCAGTGGTGTTGGCCGCGTGCACAGACCGAAGCGCGGAGTCGCTGGGTCAAGATTCACAGGCGCTTAGCGCGGTGCAGCAGCGAATCCCGGGATTCGACGCGGTTAGCAGCGGTAGCGGTGGCGTTTCCGGCGGTGGCCAGGCCGGTGGCGGGTCCCCGCCGAGCCAAAACGACGCCATCCTCGGGTTTGAGAACCCAGCTTTGTGGAGTCCGAGCAGTGGCGTCTCGGCGGCGTCCGACACGCGGGTCGAAGGTAGCCAAGCCCTTCAACTTTCTGGAATCACCTATTCAGAAATCACGAGCGCTCCCCTCACTACGCTCAGTTCAGTCGGCTCGGTTGCTGGCTTCGATCTGAGCGTGCCCAGTCCTACCGGTGACGTCTGGTGGTGGGGCAGTGCAGCCATCTCTCTCGACTGCCCGTCCCAGGGCATCTATGGCCGTTGGATCGGGCAGCAAGAGCTCAGTGGCGCAACCCTCGATCGTTTTCGCCGAGTCGAGGTGCCCGTACCGGATGATGTCAAGACGGTCCTCGCGAGCGGGTCGTACAGCGATCTAAGGGTGAAGATCATCCTCACCGTTCCGCAGGGAAGCGGCCCCTACCTGCTCGATCGCTTCACCTTCGCAGCGCAAGTTGCTGAGCCGGCGCCGCCCGCCCCATCGGCTGGCGTCGACAAGATCCTGGGGATGGAGACGCTGGAGGGATGGAAGACGAGCTCGGGCACGCTAGCGCTGTCGAGCAATGCCTTGACCGGACAGTCGTCGCTGGCCGTTTCGGATTTTGCGTATGCCGACGTGACGAGCATGCGAGTCTCTTCTCTCGGCCAGCCACTTCACGATCATGTGACGGTCGATCTCTGGTTTCCGACGCCGCCGAACGCGGACTGGGCTGGCTCGATTGCCGCCTCGCTCAGCATCCCCTCAAAAGGAGTGTACAGCCAGTGGCTAGGCATGAAGGACGTGGGTGGTCTCTTGCCGAACACCTGGAACCGGCTCAGCTTCCCCATTGATCCCGGCCTGGTTGCCAATCTCCAGGCGGACTACGGCGACTTGCAGGTGAAGTTCTCGCTGAATCGACCGAGTCAGCCCGGAGCGTGGCTTCTGGACACCGCGGACTTCGGCCAAAAGGCGCTGGAATTGCCGCCGCCCACGGAAGACATCGATATCGTCATTCCACTGCCGCGCGGCAAGTCATTCGACCAGGTGGCCGTGGGAACGGCGCTGGTCCGACGGGGAGTGTTTATCACCAGTCCGGGCGGTTCCGGAGTGATCGATGTGCCGTTCGGTGATTCAGCGTGGGCAGACGTTGCCGCGACCCGTGAGCCCGCCAATGCCACGGTGAGGGGGCATGTCCGCGACGTGTTCAGCGGCAGGGACGTGTTCGCCTCTGCGACCGCTCACGTGCACGGCAATGTTTTCGCTGGTCGAGGTCTGGAGCTGGACCCCGGCGGTGTTGTCGAAGGGACGATCAACGAGGGCGATGCAGCGAACATTCGCGAATCCGAGGTGGGACGCCTCCATTTTAGCTTTCCGTCTACCCGAGGCGCGCCAAACATCGATCTGGAGTCGGGTGAGACGCTGGCCTTGGATCCGGGGGCATACGATGTGGCCTCCGCGTTCCCAGGTCATTTGAAGCTTCGGTCAGGGTCGTACTACTTTTCGAGCCTCAGTACGTCCGCCGACAGCACGATCGAGATCGACAACAACGCGGGCCCCGTGTTTGTTCACGTTGTTGGCCACCTCGATCTCGTTGGAACCACGCAAACGTCGAATACGTCGAAGTCCAACGTCCTGTTCACGGTTCGAACGGGGCAGGCTTCGTTCGTCATCGGGAAGTTTCGGGGCACCATTGTGGCCGTCGACAATTTCGCGCTCGTGGCCAACGACGTAACAGGGTCCCTATTCGGCCGAGATATCGAGGCCGGCAACGTTCAGTTCGTGCCGTTCAAGCGCGACGACTGCGCCAGCCAGCCGTGCGGAACCTTCGGCTGCGACGCGGTCGATACCGATGGCGACGGGCTCTTTGATTGCCAGGAAGACAACGACAACGACCCCTGGACCGATCGGCTTATTTTCAACGGCGTTCACGCCAGGGCCTACGACTCCAATCGGCTGGCGGGCTCCTGCTCCGCGATCGATACGCTTTCAAAGGTTGCCACTGTCACGGCCGCCCAGCAACCTACTCAGGAGCAAGACCTCTACGCGGGTTGGGATCTGCCGGATGTCCCCTCCGTGGGAATTGGGTGCCCCGATTCCTACTTTTGGCCCGCCTGGGCGAAGTGCACGGACATCGCGTTCAATGGTGCGACGGCTACGGGCCTCGCGTTTGACTATGCGGGTTTCATCAAATTGGGCGCCGGGAAGCACTGCTTCAAGGTGACCAGCGCGCCCACCGTGTGCGCAAGCATGTTCCTCAACGGTGCAAACGAGGGCGTCAACGCCGCGACGGGGGCCCAATGCTTCGATCTCGAAGCGGGTACGTACCCGATTCGCTGGTTCGTAGACAAGACGAAGAGCTCCATGGGGCCCGGCGACAACGATTTTCGGCTGGCCTATTGTTACGGGAATGGGTCCACCTGCACGCCGACGCAGGCAATTCCGCAGGCAATGCTACGTCCCGACTACGCGGCCCCTGATACCTGCAACTCGAACGCTGACTGTCTGACGGGGACGGGATGTGTCGCCGGTCACTGCCAGTGCGTCGACGACTGCCAGACCCGAGCCTGCGGCGCCGTCAGTAGGTGTGGAAGTGTCTGTTCCATTTTGGACTCGGCGTGCGTCCCGGACACCTCCACGTGCGGCACTGCCCACGTAAACGACGGGAATCAATGTACCGCGGACACGTGCGATGCCGCTGGGCAGGTTCGACACTACTTCCGCCCCACCGGCTTCCCGTGCGACGGTGGGACTTGCGACGGTACCGGACAGTGCCGGCCGGAGGGAACGCGAGGCGGGCGCGGGCAACTTCCCAATCCCGATGGAACCTGCAACGCTGGTTTAGTCGTTGGTGAAGACAATGGCGGCTACTTCGACCAATCAGCAGAGCTGGATATGTGCTGGGACCCAACATGCGAGCTCGCAGCCGGTGCGCGCTGCGGCCCGCTGAACGCGCTTTGCGGGACCTGCCCGGGCTCGTTCCCGCCGATTGGCACGTGTGAGACGAACTGCGCATCGAAGAGCTGTGGCGACGATCCTGCCGATGGCTGCGGTGGAACCTGCGCGCTCTGTGCTCCGGGCGAGAGCGGGTGTGAAACGGACGCCGACTGCCAACTCGGCTACCAATGTGCGGTTGGGAAAGGAGCGCGGTTCGGCCTCGCGTCAGCGGCTAACGTCTGTTGGCCAGAGATTTGTAACTCGATCAATCCACAGACGGTTCCCTGCGGCGCCACAACATCAGCATGTGGTCTGTGTCCAGTTTGTCAGCCGGTTTGCGACGGTGTGGGTTGTGGCTCCGACGGTTGCGGTGGAACCTGCGGTTGCGCTAGCGGCGAGTATTGCAACTCTCATGAGGAGTGTGCGCCCGTAGTCCAGCTCCTTGACGGTGATCTGCCACCGGCTTTCATCGACCCGGCGCAGTACACCACGACAGGCGTAGGCACGGTCGCTGGGCAATTCGGGGTTTCGCCGGACGGGCGGTCCACCTATCAGGTACCCATTGCGGTCCCGCCCGGGCGAGGCGGAATGCAACCGGCGCTTTCGCTAAACTACGACAGCGGGCTCGGTGACGGAGCGCTGGGACAGGGCTGGTCCGTTAAGGGGCTTTCGGCGATCTCGCTGTGCCCGAAGACCGTAGCGCAAGACGGCTATGCCCACGGCATCGCGTCCGACCCGGAACCGGACAGTGGCCGCGATACCCGGCCGCGCTACTGCCTCGACGGCGTCAGGCTCAGGCTCGTCGATGGCCATGAAGGCCGGGTCGGAGGCACCTATCTTACTGAGACGGACAGTCACCAAAAAGTCGTCGTCACGGAGGTCGATGCTTCCGCCGCTCCCAATCGAAAGGTAACCGAATTCAAGCTCTACCAGCCCGATGCTCGAATTGTCACCTTTACACTCACCACCGCCCCGAATGGCTGGTACTGGCTACCATCGCGCATCGAGGATCGCAGCGGCAACTTCATGCGCATCGAATTCCTCCAGCGTGACGTGCAGTGCACGGAGGTGAATGGCGACACCATATGCCCGGAGGTCGACATGGACAGCATGACACTCGAGCCTCAGGTCGAAATTCTGCCGACCAAAGTCTGGTACGCTGGGCACGACGAGATCGATCCGGATACACTCGTTGAATTCCAGTACGATTTCCGAACGGACGGGCGTCGTGGTCTACGATCACGCGTCTGGCTCAACCAAACTCACTTGCTGTCGACGGTTGCCGTGAGCCTTGGGGGCAACCCGGTCCGAGAGTACCGGCTGGAATACGAGCACAAGGACGCGGCTGATCGGACCTTCCTGACGAAAGTGCGCGAGTGCGCACCCAATCTCAACAATCCGGCTGACGAGGTTTGCAAGACGCCGACGGTCTTCGATTACGATTCAACGGCGGTCGGGCTGTCGTCCTCTGTCCCACTGGGAACCCATCCAAACAACTCCACCGAGGGCTTCTACGAGCCATTCCCCGACCTAGTCGTCGATATGGATAACGATGGCGTCGATGACCTGTTGATGGCGGTCAACGACCGTGCGCCGGTTACGCCCGAATTTTTTGCCGATCGCCATTACGAAATCCTGTGGGGTGGTCAACGACGGGAAAACACGGGTGTTGCGGTCGACCCTCTTAGCGATGCACGATATCGCGCGGTGATCGATTACAATGCGGACGGCAGAGACGACGTTCTGCTTGTGCCATTTCAAGATCCCGGCAATTATAAGGTGCTCACGCACACGCCGCAAGGTGAATTCAAGCTCATTGATACCCATGTTGCTGCCGCTTGGGCCGACTCTAGCGGGGGGTACGATCATGCGATGACTTACGTCCTCGACGTGGACGGCGATGGCATACGCGACATCGTGTCTTGTCAAGGACAGGTTCGTGGTGTCAACGATAGTGGTCCTTGGCACTGGCGCCTAATTCACGTCCCAGACATGACAGTCAGAGAGGTGAACTTCCAAGGTAACTGCTTTACGCAGTATGTGCCGATAAGCACGGACGGCAGCGGCGCACAGCAGTTGCTCATGCAATCCTTTTACCGTGATTCAACTGGCGCGCTGGTCAACAAAGACGCCTACGTCGCAATCTCGTTCCAGAACGCGACAGCTGACGACGGAAGTGGACCAGTGACGGTGTCGACGACGTTGACGACGTGTCCCGTCTCGGAGAATAAGGGCACGTACGGCATTCCCCTCGACGCGAACGGTGACGGATTGACCGATATCCTGGTCGTCGCGCCAAGCGAGAATAGGCCGCCGCAGCCCTCGCAGCCCCGCCACGTCGACATCGGGTATCAGAATGGCATTGGGGTGTGCTTCGGCGCCGGTACGACGGACAGAGCCGACGCGAGCTCGCAGGCGCACCCGCTGTTTGTCGCTCGAGCGGGAATCGACCTCCATGTCGGGGGTCAAAACGAGCCGTGGCTGCTCGGACCAGTCATGGATGTCAACGGTGACGGCCGCGACGACATCGTTGTCACAAGCAGCGATTCCACCGTTTGGCAAGCACTCACGCTAGCAAATGACACTGCGCTCGACGGCGTCCTCAATCATGCCTCACTTTCGGTAGTTCCCATCCCTGGTTTCGCGCCGCCGGCGCTGTGGATTGCTCCCGGGCCTACGTATACCAAGCGGGGACAGCCACAGAGGCTGCTTGCAGGCCGTTCTGTCGCGATGGACGTCAACGGCGATGGCTTGCCGGACTTCGTGCAAAAGACCAACACCACCTGGAATTCTTCGCCCCTCTCCGCATTTATCCGGACTGGTCCTCGAACGCCGCTGCTGACGAGCGTAACCGACGGCTTGGGCGCCAAGACAGAGGTCGCTTACGGGCAGCTTACTGCTGCTGAGCTCCCAGATTCAGACGACCCGCTCGCGCCTTTCTTTCCGCTGCAACCCATCCAAGTCGACGCGGGCGATGCAAGCAACTGCGGGATCGACTCTGGTCTCAATTGCCGCCAGCCACGGCATTCCGTGGTGAGCCTGGTGCGCACATTCGTCGGCGAAGACCCTCTGTCGCCGCAGAGGCAGTCTGAGCACGTCTACAGCGGCCCGCGCTCTGGCTTTGGTGGTCGTGGGTGGCTCGGCTTCTCCAAGCACGCGGTCGTCGAGGCGGCCCTCGAACAGACAACATCTTACGATTTCGACAACGTCACTCGCGATGCCGACTCGGGATTGTTTCCGTATGCCAACCGCCAGGTGAAGATGGTCGAGGACACCGCGTTTCTCCGCGGTGACGAGTCGGTGCGCCGCGTCGCGACGCTCGAAGAGCAACCCGACCTCAAACGCAACTCGAAGAACCCAGCCGTGATTTTTGCGTACAATCACATCATTACGACAAAGGTTGAGGAGCAAGCCGATAGCGCCGAGACCCTGAGCGCGTCTACGGACGTGATTGAGGTTGATGGATTCGGCAACGTGAAGAGCGAGGATCTCGAATGGCGCGCCGGCAACGTCGAGCACGAGCGGACCGGATTTAGCTATAAGCATGAAGAAGACACGGCCTTCGAAGAAGCCTGGCTGATCAATCTACCGACCAACACGACGCACTATTCGCAAGCGACGTCGCTGCAGCGTGAGTTCACACGGGAGCGAAGCGCCGACTACTACGACAACGGCCTATTGAAGGTGTCGACGCTAGAGCCGAACAAGGCGGCGTACACCGTCCAGACTCAGTACGACCGGGACGACTTTGGCGCGGTTCAAACGGTGACGACGACCGGTGGCGACGAAACCCGCAGTGCTTCCGTCATCGAGAGGGACGAGCGCAAGGTATTCCCTCACCTCGTTAGCGATGCGGAAGGATATGAAACTCGCCTCGAAATAAGCAGCCGTTTCGGTCTTCCCGTTCAGGTAACCAGCCTGGGCAGGGATGGCACGGGCGCCGAGCTCACCCAGTACAGCGTGCCTGACGGCTTTGGGAGGCGGCGAGTCTTGGTCGAAGAGGACGGTCGAACCGCTAACACGACATATTCTGTTGGGAGCGACGGCACGACGGGCATGCTCGTGACGGTTGACGCGCCCGGATTCCCGACCACTGTTGCGGAGTACGACCGTCTGGGGCGCGAGATCGACCAGAGTAGCGAAATTCTCGCGGGAAAGTCCCTCGAACGGCATACACGCTACGACAACTCGGGGCGCGTCCACGCCGTGTCGCGCCCAGCGGTGAGCGGAACGCTTCCCGACCCGTTCTCTCAGGCCAGCACGTTCGAGTACGACAACCTGGGCCACAGGGTGCGAGCCTTCAACGCTGACGGGACTAGCAAACGACTTTGCTTCGTCGGACGAGTGTCGTGCACCGAGGATGAACTGCACCGGGTGACGTGCGCGGACCACGACGTGCGCGGCCGCGTGGTTTTCGTGTCCGATCCCGTTCAGGGCGACGATGGTGACTGTGACAGCGTAGCCGCCGACTTCAAGTCTATGAGCGCGGGGGAAAGATCCGGTCTGGCATACCAATATGGTCCCTTCGGCTTCATCGAGCAGGTTACGCGTGGCGCGACCATACTTTCCGACGCCCGCCAAGACCAACTCGGACGCGTCGCAAAGCGGACTGACGTCGGTCTGGCTGAGAAGACATTTTCGTACACCCATTTCGACAAGCTCGAAACGCTAACGACGGCGCAAGACACGACGACTTGGAAATACGATTCCCTCGATCGGATGCGCTTGCGGACCGACTCAGTTGGGCAAAGTGAGTCGATTTGGCGAGATGACATGCCGGGTCGGATTGACTCCGTGCAAACGTCTGGACTCGGGCAGAACACCAGGACCACGGACTACGACGGCGTTGGCCGCGTCAAGTCCGTAACACGCAACGTTGACGGCGAGGACTTCGTCGTCGCGGTCGAATCACGCGACGACTTTGGGCACGCCACGGTGGTTTCATACCCGAGCGGGGATGCTCCCTTCAAAGTCAAGAATGTCTACGATCCCGGGACGGGACTTTTGTCCGAAGTCGAGAGTGTACCAAACGACGCGACCGAGGACGTCGTGTCCTTTTGGAAGCTTGAAGAACTGACCGACTTCGGTCAGCCAAAGACTGAGACGTTTGGCGGAGGGACGGCGACCACGACGCGCCACTACTTCGACGTGACGGGGCGACCGAAGGACATCACCACGAAAGTGGGCGACGCGTCGGTGCAAGACCTGAGGTACACCTATTTTGACGGCGGCGACGTTGAGACGCGGACCGACGCGATCGCCTCGCGGACCGAATCATTCACGTATGACGCGTTTGACCGGCTCGACACCATTGATGTCGATGGCCAGCAGGTTGCTGACCCCGAATACACTGACTTTGGCAGCTTGCAGGTCAATGGTCGCGGCTGGAGCTATGCTTACACACCATCGCAGCCGCAAGCCGTTCACAGCATTCAGGACGGCTCCTCTCAGTCAGACTTCGTCTATACCGACGACGGGTACCTCAAACACCGATCGGCTGGGCCGTTGCCCGAGCTCAACCTCGAATACTCGAGCTTTGGGAAGCCACTTCGCGAGTGGGGCGCAGACGAGGACGCAGCCATCCGATTCAACTACGACGCCGACGAGCAAAAAGTCACGAGAACGACTCCCAGCGAAACCACCGTCTTCTTCGATGATCTTTACTACCGAGTCGACAATGCTGACACAGGCATCGTTGCGCATCACTACTTGATCTCGAACGGTCAGCGCGTCATCGCGGAGGCGCAGCGCATCGACGGCGAGTCTGGGACACGGGTGCGGTACCTTCACGATGACACGCTAGGCAGCATCGTCGGCTTGACGAACGCGAGCGGCGTCTTCGAAGCACAGAGCTTCGACGCCTTTGGCTCGACGGGCAACTCCACCTTCACGGAGCTCGGCTACACCGGACAGCACAACGAGGGAGCGAACGGGCTCATCGACATGAAGGGGCGAACCTACGACCCCCAGGTTGGGCAATTCCTGCAGCCCGACCCGCTCGTCGCCCAGCCGCTGACCGTGGAGGGCTTCAATCGTTATAGTTACGCAAACAACAACCCGTTGCGCTACGTCGATCCCTCGGGGTTTGATCCGTGTGACCGGTGCCCGACACCGGCCCCGCCCTCCCAAGCTCCGGTGCCGTTGACCGTGCCTGTGGGGGGCTTGGTGATTGATATGACTACCAACGAACCGCTGGGCGGAGGGACCCTCTCGTCGATTGAAAGTGGTGCAAATCCGACTGCCTCTGGTCGAGCGTTCTCGACTGAGTCTTCAGCAGCTGGGGGCGAGGGCTCGCGAGCCGACGACAACATGACTGCGGTCTTCCCTCCGCACCTCATTTGGAGAGGTGAGCCGCTTCGATTCTTCAAGGGGACCGCCAACCATTTTGAGATCGCTGAGCGATATACTGCCGCCGTATGGCCGCAGCGGGTATTCAGCAACACCGACGCCTTGAGCTTTATCGTGTCCGAAATGGGAGGAGATCCAGGACTGCTACCCCGGGGGGCCATTGCTCCCGACATCGTTAACTTCACCACGCAGGAAATTTACGAGATCAAGCCACTTTGGCTGGTGGCTCAGGGGGCGCAGGATTTGGAGATGTACATCCAGGCGGCTGGTGCGGCCGGCCTGGTGCTCACGCCGGGGTTGGGTGGTCCTGGTACCTCGGGGGTGATCATTTACCCGTCGGGCTACACTATTGACTACGGCTGGGCGGCCCCGGGGCTCATCGTCTACCAGGACGCATTCATCCCCCTTTGGGTACCGGTTCGAGTGCCCGAAAGGGTCCCGGAGTACAAGTTGCGTTTCCAGCCCAAGTTTGACACAACGGAACAGGTCATAGTCGGTTCGGGTGCTGGAGCCGCGGCAGGGATCGGGTTTTGGTACTACGCGCCGATTATTTTTGCGATGTAGTGTAAGATTTGCCCGCGATCTCCATGCAGATTCCGCGATTATTCTATGGCAAGCGAGACGAGACCAGGAGCCGGCTCGCTCCATTGATAAAGGCGCTGCAAGCCGGTGCGCAGCTCGACACCTGGGACTTTGGTCCAACCATGGCGTCTGCTGAGGCACCTAGCGCTTCCTTCCTCCTGAACCCTGGGCGCACGAGGACTTCCAATGACGACTTTCACTGCTATGCGTTGCTCTACGGTTTGATGGAGGCCACGCACAAACGCGGTCTGGCTCGACGCTACTTCGACGAAGCGTTCGTCTGGTCACTGGCGGCGCCATGGGCCTTCGTCGGCACGCTTGGCGAGGCCGGGGGGACCTTCT